>JAEHJW020007137.1_pt1 | contig 38853 bp, 44 predicted proteins | sample 9271431 | NCBI WGS metagenome assembly JAEHJW02 | reverse complement strand
ACATGGGTATTTCACAATGCTTTATATGATCTAAGACAACTCCGAAGGTTTTATGGAATTGATCCAAGATTTATTTGGGATACAATGTTGGTGGAACAATCCATGTATGGAGGTTTTTACGACTCTTTTGGATTGAATGATTTATCCCGCCGATGGTTGGGAAAACTAATGATAAAGGAGCAACGCGAAAATTTTGCTGATTTGACATCTATGACTGCGGACATGAAAAAATATGCCGCTACAGATGCTCAACGAACCCTTGAAATTGCTCTCTTACAAAGATCCGAATTTATTGATGATCCATCCTTTAAATCCTATACTCTTATTGATGAACCCATGATATTTCCTGTGTTGGATATGCCGGGAATGAGAGTAGATGTAGATAATTGGGCAAAGATGGTGGAAGGATTTAAAGCAAAAGTAGATGAACTTGAAACTGAACTTGGTATTAATACTATGTCCGGTCAACAGGTCATTGCAGCAGCTAAAAAATTTAAGATAAATATTCGAGATACCCAAAAGGAAACCCTTGAAGCCTATAAGGATGTTCCATTTATTGCCAAAGTTCTGGAAACAAGAATGTATCGAAAAGCAGTATCTACTTATGGTATGAAATGGCTTGAGAATGTCGAATCAGATGGCAAAGTATATTGTTCATATAATATTACTGGAACAGAAACCGGACGATTTAGTTCATCTCATCCTAATATGCAACAGATTCCAGCGCGAAAATTACCTCAATACAGAAATATGTTTTTAGCCTCTCCCGGTGGAGTTGTTGTTATTTGTGATGTAAGTCAACAAGAGCCAAGAATTCTTGCTTATGAAAGTCAAGATGTAGAGTTGAAGAAAGCCTTCGATCAAGGAGAAGATATTCATACATTTGTTGCTCGTAACATCTATGGAGATCCAAATATGACCAAGGATGATCCGAGACGTTTTATGGGTAAAACCATTAATCTAGGTCTTGGATATGGATTAACTCCCTATGGGCTGGCATCTCGTACAGGATTATCCGAGAAAGAAGCCGAAGAAATTCTTAATGTTTATTTCTCTCGCTTTTCTGGAGTTCATAAATATATTGCCAATAAGAGAAGTTCGGCATTTAATTTAGGATATGTAAAAACATCATCTTCTGGCAGGCGCATCTATATGAATTTATACAATAATCAATGGATGAACAATGCCATTAATGCTCCAATTCAAGGAGGAGCCGCCGATTTTACAAAGATGTGGATGCGTAAATATTGGGAAAAATGTAATAAAACCGGATTACCTTATTCTATGGTTGAAAATATTCATGATGAATTAGTTTTGGATATTCCAAAACCACAGGTAAAGGATACCAGAAAAATCCTTGATGCTGCTTTTCAGGAAACTGCAAATCAATTGTTTCCGGGTATTCCATTTGTGGCCGAAACAGAGATTGGTTCTAATTGGGGAGCAAAGTCAGATAAGACACAGCAGGTTGTAGATTGGGATGAAGAAGAATGAACGAACAAGAAATACTAAAAATTGGACGGAACATGACTCGTCACGAGAAAGAGCAAATTCCATATGAAGAATATTTGGCGGCGGCCATAGCATCGGCTAAAAAAGATGGTATTGATATGTCAACAATGAAACGCCGATTAAATGAGCTAATTGAGGCACAATCTATGAAGGAGTTAGGTTATGAATAAATGTCCGAAGTGTGGAAATATTCTGCTTGATTTTATGGGAAAACCAAATGCACCCATTTTAATATTGGGTGAATATCCTAGTTATAAGGATATGAAAATTGGAAAACCTTTTTCTCAAGAAATGGGCGAATTATTGTTATCCGAATTGTCCGCCGCTGGAATTTCCCCCAATGATTGTCGTTTTGGTAATCTATGGCAACATATGATGAATGATACCTGTGATGTAAATTGGCACATAGATCAATGTGCTAAAGAAATTTTACATAGAAAGTATGTGTTACTTATGGGCTCACAATTAACCCAAATGATATTCAAGAAGAATGTAGGAGAAATATCCGGTCTACCCTTGACACAAAAAATGTTTCCGGGTACACTTTTTATTGCCTCTCCACATCCATCTACAATCATGAAAAGCTGTGTGGGAGAGATTAGATTAGCATTCAGCATATTAGCTGATAGGAGTAAATAAAATGGAGATAGATATAAGAGAACATACTTGTCCAAAATGTAATGTAACTTTTTGGATTACAGGAGGACATGAAGAAAGATTACGTGCTTCTCATGAATTTTTCTTTTGTCCAAACGGACATCCTTTATCCTATCCGGGCCAGAGCGATGAAGAAAAGATTAGAGAACTTCGGCGCAAAATAGATAATGAACAAAAACTAAGATTAGATGCTCAACGCGCACTTGAAGATCGCATCAAACAAAAATCAACAAAAAGGAAAACTAAAAAATCATGAGTGATGACTTTATTCCTAGTACCCCACATGACCAACCGATCAATTTTACTGACTCTGAACTTCAATTATTCTTGGATGTTGATGATGTAGTTGCTAAGTCGGTGGTAGCCGGGGATCCTGCTCTTATTATGCAATATGGCAAGACCATTATTCGTAATGGTTTAGCTAGTGGATTGGCCTTGGCAAAATTAATGTTTGAATTAAGTGTAAATTGGTCACTATTTAAAACCGCCGGATTTGACGGAACGGCAGAAGAACACGTTATTACCAATTGGGGATATTCTGGACAAACTTTTCAGAAATATGTCAATATGTGGGAGAATATCTTTCAAAACAAAGACGTATCAGATGTAACTAAGAAATTATTGATGGGTCGTCCTATTGGTGATTTATTGTTACTCACTGCTGCGGTTCGAGAAGGACAAATCAGTGATGAAGGATTGGAAAAAGCTGCGCTTGTTCCGGATCGAGCCACATTACGAGAAATTATTCGTGGAGAACGCGGAAAACAAACATCATCGTCTACCGCTATTAGGATTAAATTGATTGGGGAAGGAGATAAAGAATATGCTCCAAATACCCTAATAGCATATCGAGATGGAGAAGAGGTAGTAATTGGTTATTTTGTTCCCGATGCGGGAGAATTAGCAACTAAAGCACAGATGCGAATTATTAATGGCGCACACATACAGGAGCCTTATGTCAGTTAAAATTGAAGGTCAGTATCCGGTCATCGAACGTAGACGTACCGGATTATTTTCATTGGATGTTGCCGTAGGAAATAAATTAACGGGGGAATTAGGATTGGCTCAACGAACCATTACAGAAATTTATGGACATCCCAATGTTGGTAAATCCACTCTAACTTATTATCTTAGCGGTAAAATGGCACAACCGGATAAAAAGATCGCAATCTGCGATCTGGAAATGCTGGATCGAGAATATTTAGCTCGTACTTTGGAATTAACTGGTTACGATGGCACAGTTAAAATTATGGATAGCACGGACGAAAAAGGAAAACCATTATCCCACGAAGATATGTTAATGGAAATGGCCTCGACCCTGTACGGAGAAGAAACGGGAGTAGCTGTTTTAGATTCTATTGGAAGTATACAGCCTATTGCAGAAGCATCAGGTGATTTTGGTGAAGCATTTATGGGTAAACGGGCAAAATTAGTTGCTCAGGTTTGCCGTTCATTGCAAACCGCATTAAGAAATAAAGACCATCCATCTGCCGCTTTTATTATCAATCATGTTTATGATATTTTGGGTGGACGTGGTCACACAACCGCCGGAGGTAAAGTTCTGACTTCGCTTTCCGCACAACGTATTATGCTTTGGACGGCTGAAACTTTACGTGCGGATGATAACGATCCCAATAGTGTACTAGGATTTTACGTCAACGGTCAGACAGAAAAATTACGTTATGGCCCACGAGGAGGAACATTTGGGTTCTATATTGTTCCAAATTACGGTGTACATCAGGGAGCATCTGCCATGTTTGATTGTTTTGAATATGGTATTGCGGAACGAGGTACACACGTAAAAATCGGAGGTAAATCCCTTGGTTTTCTTAAGAAAGATTTATTAACTTATGCTGCTACTGGAAAACAACGAAAATTTGATCCATTTGTTGAAGCACTTCAAGAATATGAATCAGATAAGTTCAAATCACAGGTAGGTACTAATGCTGCCCAAGATTGAATTTCCTGATGGTTTTAAAAAAGTAAAACATACACAATTTCCTTTTGTACGTGTGGTAAAAGCCATCTGTAATGATTGGTCAACTCAAAAAGTTTGTATTGGTATAGATCCCGGAGTTAATTTTGGGATAACCTTTATCTATGGAAATGAAATTGAAATTTGGAATGGTCATCTTCCAAAAGAAGGAAAACCAACACCTTGGGAATATGGATATGAAGCCTATGATTTTCTAAATGAAGCATTAAAGAACTATGTAGGACGTATTGCGGTGGTTGAGGGTGCGGCCTACCGAGATACTTATGGACAGGTTGGTTTGGAATCTGTAAGATTTGCTTACTATTTAGCGTTAGCTCATAACGGTTGGGAAGTTACAATTAAACCTCCAATGTCAATTAGAAAAACCATATTTGGAGATGGAAGAATATTTGCTGGAAATGAATGGCCGCTACTTAATGATAATGCTGCTGATTCTCTAGCAATTGCTCTATATGCAAGACAATTAGGAGAATAATTTGAATACGAAATGTCGAAATTGTGGATCTGAAAATTTAGTATCAAGAGGAAAACAATGGGAATGTAAGCAATGCGGTTCCTATACATCTAAAGAATATAAAATTGTTCAGGATGCAAATAAAACAGTAGTAACATCTATGGTTCCACGTATTATGTCAGATAATGATCTTCTAGAATATTTGGAGATTGATACAAATATCTGGCAATTGGATAGAGCAGAATATGGAAAAAGCGAAGGATATAGAAAAGATCGTAGTGTTGAATGGGTTGTTCGAGACGGCAAAGTAATTATCGGTGATGTTCATGACAGCGGTAAAATGCTTATTGAACCTCTATTTACTGTCAAATTATTTTTATCTCGAAAAACAGCGGAGATTGTATCGCAAAATAACCTAGATGAATTCATTTATAAGGCTAAAAAATTCTCTCCAGTTTATCCTAAACTTAAGTACAAACAAAATAAAGATGGCCTTCTATTTGAAATTGCTATGCCTGATTTACAATTGGGTAGAGTTGTCTCAAAGAAAGAAGCCGGATGGGAAACAACCCCCGAAATCACAATTAAGCGCGCCCGTAATTCAATGGACGAACTAATAAATTATGCTCAGTTATTTGATATTGATCGCATTCTTCTCCCGGTAGGAAATGACTTCTTTGATGCAAATACAGCAGAAGGAATGACTGTTCATGGAACACCACAAAGAGATGAAGTTAGATGGCAAAAAACATTCCAAATGGGATTTAACTTTATGGTGGAAGTGATAGATAAATTGACTGCCCTTGCTCCAGTTGATGTGTTTATTATTCCGGGAAATCACGATGAAGAGCGAATTTTCTATTTCGGAGAAGCCTTGGTAGCTTGGTATCATAAAAATCCCAATGTTCGGGTAGATAATAATCCAATGAAACGCGCATATTATGAATGGAACAAAAATCTAATTGGATTAACACATGGATATTATGAAAAGAACGATAAATTGGCTACTTTAATGGCTTTTGAAATGCCGGAGGCTTGGGCTCGTACATTACATCGAGAATGGCATTTAGGAGATAAACATCATAAAGTTGATATGATATATAAAACACAGGAAATGGAGAATGGGGTCGTAATTCGCATTCTTCGATCCTTGGCTACCCCAAGTGTATGGGAATTTGACAAAGGATTTGTCGGCACAGAAAATGCTGCCGAAGGTTTTTTCTGGCATCCCGAAAAAGGTGTCATTGCTCAATTTACTTCACCTGTGGTAGAATAAATAAATAAATTCTAATTAGAAAGAGGTTTACGATGGTTAATTTGTTCAAATCACGAAAGTTTCTTACTGCCCTGTTGGATGCTTTTCTTTCATCTCTGGCTATTGTTTTGGCGTGGTTTCTCTCGCCTGACAAAGTTCAGTCCGTGATGGCATTAGTCGCGTTGTGGCAGCCAGTGTTTGTTGCCGTGATCGCCGGTATTGCAGTGGAAGATTTTGCTGCAAAGTTCAACGGTAATTTTCCGGTTCAAAAGTAATAATTACTAAAATAAAAACACCCCCAATTACGGGGGTGTTTTTATTTGTCACGAAATACTTCAATCATACGGGGGATAAAATCCGGGGGAATTTTAGCTTGATTCAATTGTGCAGTTAATATACGAATACCCGCCAATAAATAATCGGTGTAAACATAAAGCATAGAACGCTCCTGCTTACATACCTGTAATTCTTTTTCTTTCATATCTAAAATAGTTTCAGCCGCATCTGTCAAAGATTTGGCGGCATCTGCGTGATTTTTTCGACGAATAGATTCAGCTATGTACATACCAACGATAGCCGTAAGGAATGATCCAATATACGTTAATGTTTGCATATCCATAGTCCTAGTGTTTACCTTTGCCATTTTTCCCTATCTCGGCCCTACTTTCCCATACAGGGAATAAATACCATAGCACCTGTAAAGGACGAAAGAACGTAGCACCCATAGTAGTATCGTCAGGTATAATATTAAATATTGAAAGGGTATAAATAAGAGCAGTATATAAAATCACTCCCGCCATCAATAATCGGAGGGGTTTTTTACCGTTGGCATGATTTAAAGCATACCACAATACGTATGTTCCACATATCCACGCTACTATTGCATTAAATATAATCCAAGGATCTGTATCAATAAAGATTTTAAATAATATTTCCATTACAGAGCCTCACTTACTTTAACCGTAAAAATTTGGGTTGGAATTTTGGCTGTAGCACTTACTAATATAATTTGACCGTGCCAAACTCCCGGACGATCAATATCTCCGATTAGTGGAACAAATACAATTTTTCCGTCTGTTCCATCTGTATTGAAACTAATGGAATAGGTTAATGTTTTTAGTTCATCCGGTGAACGTAATATTAGCTCTTTTAATCCAGTATATGTGGAAATATCCACAGGAACCGCATTATCATCAGCTATGGTTAAAATAATGCCTTCACCATATTGTCCAACGACCAATCCGGAAATTTGATTTAAAATAGTTGACATATGACTCCTAATAGAAAAATGCAAATAAACCGGCAGGAGAAATGGTTGGAGCTATAAACGTTCCTCCGGATGTAAAAGTATGGATTGTATAACCTCCAGAATGGGAGATTGTACCGCCAGAACCATCAATATACATGGCAGATAAATATCTAATGACAACTATTCCTTGATAACCCGCTCCACCGGGGCTTGTTCCAGCCGCTCCTCTTGTTCCTGCTCCGCCACCGCCAGAACCGTAGTCGGTTGCATTGAAACCGGCTGAATTTGATACGTACGCACTGCCAGCACCACCGCCACCTGTGCCACCGGCTCCACTATCTCCTCCTCCTCCTCCGCCCGCTAAAGTTCTACCTAAAATAGTTGATGCGGTTCCAGTTCCTCCCGTACCGCCAGCCCCGCTTGTGGCGTTTCCTCCATTACTTCCAGAGCCAGCACCAGCACCAGCATGTGAGTTGAAATACGTTCCCCCAGAATAGGGTTGTCCGCTATTTCCACCAACGCCACCGTTTCCTCCGCCGCCAAGGGTGACCTCACCTCGGTTTCCGTGAGTTGCTGTGATTCCGTTGAATACAGTATCAGTGCCATTTATATTGGAAGAACCGCCAGTCCCAACGGTGACCCCATAAGAATTACCAGAGACCAACGCAACTGAAAAACTTTCTATAAACTTTCCTGCTCCACCACCACCGCCGCCGCCGTCGGTTAATGTGCTGGATGCTCCGCCGCCGCCGCCGCCAATTAGAAGATAATCGCATGAAATTGTTGTCATTCTATGCAACTCCTATACAACGCCATTTACTCGTAGCCGTATTCCACATAAATAAAACATCTAAACGAGCAGTTCCAACAGTTGTAGTTGGTAATGCAACGGTACTAGCTTCAAATGAAGTTCCCCATGTAATCGTGCGTGCGGCTGTTCCAGTAATCTGGATCAAAAGCATCTGTCCATCCGTAGGGGTTCCGGTTAAATTTGTAGTAAATGATGTAATATTAACAGTCTGTGCAGTCAATTCATAAATATCACAGTTATCCGTATTAATACTAGGTGTAGCAGATGAGGTTGTACCTAATACTCGCTTTGTCATACGTTTATTGGTAAGAGTAACCGTATTAGTAAGGGTAACAGGTGCGGCAGGTAAGGCTGAACTTACCCAAGCACTACCATTCGATGTTAATACATTTCCACTCGTTCCGGGAGCAATTACGGCCATTACGTTGGCTAAAGCTGCCCCCAAAGCCGTTTCAATGGCAATTATAGCCCGCTTCAACTGATTATGATAATTTCCGGAATAGCTGACAAAGCCTACCGTTCCGGCTGGATGTGAGGCCGCAGTTGTACCTCTGGCTCCTCTGACACAAGCGGTAAAATCTCCACCTCCGGTACTTGGAGCATAAATAATTTCCGAACCGAAAATAATATACGTAGGTACATTGGGCAGAGTTTCAATGACTGAAACAGTTGTAGCCGAATTGGTAAGATCAGTATCCAATGTTAATTGAACAAGATCCTTTAAATCTCCAAAAAGAGTTGAATTATCATCTAAAGATGATGGAAAATTTACGGTAGAGGGTTCAGCCATCTAGTTGCTCCTAATTAATAACATTATATGCTTGAAATGGTCTGGTGTATAAAGCACCATTTTTAGCATGAATAGATACACTACTTCCGCCTAATATAGCAGCGGCCCCAATCATTTGTGATGCAATTTTTGCCATTCCTAATGTTACCACAACTATCGCATAATATTCTGGAATATTTATCTTATCCATCGCAATATTTCTACCGCCGGAAGCCGATGCTTGCACATAGCCTCCACCCAACAAAAAAGCTGTTCCTAGCATACTAGAACTTAGAGTTCTAGGACGTAGAGTAACAACAAAAGATGTTGAAGAATCTTTAAGAAAGATAGTATTTACGGATATATTTTGTGAAAGAACATTTAGCATTAGGCTGCAGACACCTTTCCGAATTTTTTGGGGGGAGGAACACTAGCAGTAATTGGTTTTTGATTGTTGGTATTAGAACCCTGAGTTGTTGAATTGGTTGGAGGATTTAGATACTTTTTATAATATTGTTGAATTTCAGGATCAATATTATTAGGATCCTGACCTCCCGTAGCAAATAATTCGGTTTGTGGAATATGTGTTTCGTTTCCGGAGTTTCCGCCGGTATATTTGTTTCCGAAATTAGCGTAATATTTCTTCATTAATTTTGCTCGTAGTTCGGGAGATGTAACAATAAATCCTGAAAGATTAGTAGCTCCGCCCCTCTTAAGAGTAGGATTACTAAAATCCAAGGCGTGTAATGCTTCATGAATCATCATATCTGTCCCAATAATTTTGGGATTGATATTTGCAACAGATTTTGAATATATACCCGGAATGATAGTATATTTATTTACTTCTCCGCCTTTATTCAAAGACTTAACAATAGCCGGAACTTGACTGAGAATTTTCTTGGCCTCCGGCGTAAATAAATTTAACTGTTCTGGAGTCATCAGATCCAAAATAGAATTATACGTTTTTTCATCGGGATTACCACCAAAGGGAAATGAAGGTAACATTGTTTCTCCTATGTTTTACGACTTTTATAAAAATCTGGACTTGGTTTTGGTCTATAATAAAATTTAAATGGTTCATTACTATTTTTAGTATGTGCCGGAGTATAAACTCGACGAGAAGGGGGTGGAACAGTTTGAAATTCATAATGAGAATTTCCATCTAAATCGGTTCCCTTACCTACTTGTACAAAACTCTTTACTGCCACTATCTTTTTTGATTGAATTTTATCTAATATATTAAATAAAGGTAAAAACCAGAAATTTGGTGATGGCAACATTGAAAAAGAAAGTAGTATTAGGATAAGTAATTTCATATTTTACCTTATTTTTATGGCCCAAAAATTTGGGCGTAAACTAGAATTAACATTTAATAAATCAATTGCACTTCCAGACGAATGACGTACAGCGAGTTCAATATAATCTCCGGCAATCAAATTTATCACATTCGATGTACTCATAGCACATACATCTGATGCAGTTTCTACGCCATTTATATCCGATACACTACTTGTCCAATTTTTAATGATACCTGCGGCAAAAGAGGTAGAACCTCCACCATAATTCCATAAAATCTGAAAACCACATAAATATACTCCGTTCATTCCAGTTGGTATAGTTATTCTTGTTGGTTGACTTAATGAGAAAAAACTATAATCATCAAAGTCTACAGACGTGAAACTCACTCTTGTCATTCCTGCCCCCGTTGGAATAGACTGAGTAGTATTTCTCCAAATATTAACTCCTATTTGAGATAGAGATTTGGAATTTTCCATTTTACTCATTATAAGAGTACCGGATCTAAATTGAAGTTGAGATAAGGATGAATCCCAAAACAAATTAGGTTTGCCCGACGAATTGTCTCCAATCAGTATATCACCCGCACCAACAGATTCTCCATTATAGGTTTGGTCATTGGAAAAAATAGCCAAAGATGTAGTTCCTGCGGCTCCAATATTAGAACCAAAAAATACATCTCCATCGGATTGAATTGCACCTGTATTAACTGAGTTGTTATATACTAAAATACCGCCGGATGTAAGGCGAATATTACCGCCACCAGCCCAAGCCTCACCATTAACGGCATTTAAACCAAATTGAAGAACATCATTATTTATACCAACTAAATGCCACGACTGACTGCCATAATCCATGCCCGGAAAAGCCATACGAACTCCGGTAAAACCCTTACCCGGATCCTTGGTATTTCCGGTACGAAATTCTCCGGATGTAATTAAACCAAATTTTTGTGATATGTCAGAAAGACCATTCACAATAAATATTTGATTTGGGGATAACTTACCGCTGTTTAGAGAATCAATCAGGGTAGTCCGCAAATCTTCTATGGATTTTAGTACATCTTCATAGGTTGCATTCAAGGTATTAAATTCCTTATGTTCTGTAATTGTCCATCAATTATACCAAATTGTTGTCCCGTAGCATTTGGAACTACATCTGCCTGCTCACCACCAGTACTGTGCTGCCATCCCAATAATTTATTGGTGAAATTATTCAAAGCATATTCGTCATAGACAGTTTCTTCCCATAGCGGTACTACTCGGTATCCCATTTCTTCCAGAGCCATAGCTTCTTCTCGATCTTTTTGAACCCAAAACCATTCATTATGCTGTGGCCCCTGAACTTGTACATTTATCATCATAAATCTAAACAAAAAGTCGGCTACATACCCGCCGAGTTCCATTCTTCCACCGTCCAAGCGAGACTGAAAGGAAAAGTCCCATCCGGGAACCAATTTGTAGGTATCCCGCAATAACTTATAAAATATACGCTCAGGTAAAGTTCCTTTTACCTCGTAGTGAGGAACGGCACGGGCTTCCAATGGATCAATACCGATTTTAGGACGACCAATACCTCGACGATGAATGGTCAATCCAGACATACTTACTTTATAAAGTTCTGGTTTTAAAATAGAACGTATTTGAAAACGGAAAGGTCTATAGGTAACTTGTGGAACCTTCAAACGCTGTTCCGTTTTCATTCTAGGTAAACCCTGATATACTCGATATGAGCGTTTACTAGGCATTTCCAACCTCAACCAAACTTATGTTCACAATATATTCAACATAAGGTTCATCACCATCCGACATTCCATTTCGGAATACGGGGCGTTCACGTATGGCCGAAACATATCCCAAGATTGTTTCTCCAATTAAACCAACAAATTCAACGGGGGATTTTGAGTTTCTTAAATCCCGCAAATCCTGTTTTATCTGTGCAGAGGTACGTTCATCTGTATGTAATTCATCATCCATTTGGGCATCAGTAGCTACAATAACGTCCATACTATAGCCCATTTTGGTTTCGGGGCGCATAATAAATCTAAGAGTATAACTTTCCAAAATCGGAGATTGTGCCGCAACATCCGTTATAAAATCAAACCGTAAAATCATATAGTTAAATTCAACCGTCTGCTGTCCGCCGGGGGCAGTAAGTTCATTCATACCTTCTTGTGTTGCATCTCCCCATAGTATCCAATCAGCTCCATCAAGGGAATAATAAACTCGAATGTAACGGGTACTTGAAACATTTCTGGCTTCAACCCAAATACTCGGTACAGACTTTGTAATACGTCGAAAACCCATATCCAAGCGAGAAGTTATAAGTGAATGCTGACCAGTTGTAGGAAAATTAGCATAAGGAAAGGTAGCTCCATTTTGAAATTGGATATAATAAGTCTTGTCTGCAGTAGAATCAAGATGATACCAAAGATAATTATTAACTGCATCATAACCCATTGCAGTAATACTATCGGTAGTGCTTGTTAATAAATCACATAATTTGTGTGTTCCGGCTCCATCCCAACATAATAGACTTTCTGTATATAATGTCTCGTTAGTTCTACCAACAAAAAACAGAAAATCATCAGTAGCCATAAAATGATCGAAACGACCATAAATGATATAGGGATAGGTATCCGTAATTCTATTGGGGGTAATATTAGCAACACGAGCCCCATTCCACTGATAAATCTGATCCCGGATAGGAAAAACCAATAAACCATTAATAATCGCCATTGATCGGAAATTGGAATCCGAGAGTTCAGCCGAAAAATCTAAAACTCGACGGGCTTTATTATCATCACCAATCATCCAAAGACCGTCCGGACGACTAACATAAAGATTGGCGTTGTAAACAATTGCACCAAGCGTACTCATGTTTGAAATATTGGCATAAATGGTATCAGGATCAGCAGTAGAGCCTTCCATTGTTGCCAAATCAACCTGATCGTCATAATGGATCTGATTGGTTCCGGCAATTCCACCGTAGATAAAACCATTATGAATAATCAACCATGCAAAATTGGCGGCATTGGCATCGAGTCCGGCATAGGAAACAACATTACTTTTATTCATTTTTTGTAGGCGTGCGCCGCTTACACAAATAAATAAATAATCTCCGGCGGATAACAAATAGTTAACGCTGGTTCCCGCCAAAAGAGTTATATCTGACCAAGTTGTACCATTAAATTCCCGTACCCCATTTGTTCCCCATGAATATAACTTGCCATTAAATACAGTAAATCCGATTTTTTGATGATTATCACTATCAGATAGAACTGACTGCGTAAACATCATAGCCAGTCCATCTTGACGGGTATCAATATTACCTACGGTTTTCAAATAACCGGAGGCATCCGAATACCAATGAAAACCATAACCATGTCTCCAGTCTGTTTGCACCAAGGGCTGATACAAACTAAGATCGGACATTACTGTAGCTGCACCCGGAACAGAGCCGCGAGGGGAAAAATCAACAATATCTCTACCATTATAGCTTGCTAAATCTACGCGGTAAGATTTTCCATCAATTAAGACATCTCCGTAATTCATTAATCACCCCCATTGGGCTGCCAATTAAGAGGATTCTCTTGTAGATATAATCCTTCACCTTCTGACGGTCTGCGCCAAATACTATCCGGCATATGTGGAGCATTACGAGCAATATAAGCATCAGCTTCATCCGAATATCGCTTAAATAGAGCATATGCAGTATCTTTATCTGCTTTCACGTTATTCATATGCTGACCATATAAAATAGAAATGGCTTTTGCAGTTATATATTCTTTGGGAATTATTGTAGTATCAGTTTCAGTAGATAGATCAGAGTCCAAAGCTAAATATTCAATACGAATACGTAAACCATAACTGGCAGGATAACGTCCATGCAAATATAAGGTATCGGGAAATTCTTTAGAATCTGTATGAAAATCTGGAGTTTCATACCAATCCTGCAACTGGTATTCAGGGTTCCAAATCGCATATTTACTGGTACTGGTAGGAGTAGTTGCCCAATTGACGGATATGTTAACCTGAGAACCAGAAATTCCGGAGATTGTTCGTACTTGACCAATACCCGTTCCGGAATAAATTGAAATAAGCCAACCGGCTTCAACGTCACTTAAAATATCTGAATTTTCGACTGTAGCACTTGAACCGGATGCACTTACAAGTGTTCCTCTTTTAACGCTTGGTACGGATTCAATCCAAATACGATTAACTAACCAAGGTTTTTTAGTTAGATCCGAAAGACTGTAAGTTAAATTATTTTCTTTGATGACAAAAGTATTTTTATCGGAAACAGAATCAGGAAATGTTCTATTCGCCGCTCCAATCGCACGATTAATGGCGATTTTAATATCCTGAGCATTCCAAATTGAATGAATTTCATATTGATCCAAAACAGTGGGATCAGATTCTAGGGGAAGTTCCAAATTAAAACTATCAGTTTGGGCCTGAAATGCTCGAATCAAACTTATACTCTGAGTTGGCACATGGTAAAACCACATCTTGTTCCAGAATTTGTCGGCTTGTGTCAATGCCGTATCTTTTATAAGAGAAGCACTACTTCCAGTCTTGATCGTACTGTATCCGTTTACATAGCGACGAAAAAAGGGCATACGTAATTCGCTACATATACCTCGACGTAGTTCTTGTAGTGTTCTAGTAATATCGGCCATGTTAGTCCTTAAATATAACTGGCATAAGCTGATGTATCGGCTTTATCTGTAGCGGGAGTTCCAGAATAAGTTAACGAAACTTTCCATTCTCGCGGCATGGGGGTTTGTTTAATTTCGGTAAATAGAGCATTCGTGCCTGCGCCCGGATAAATCAAATAAACATATGTACCATTGGCTGAAATTGCCGCAGCCGCAGTCCAGAGTTTTACATCCACACCATTCACAACCGTATATAACTCCGGGGTAAAAGAAAGTATACCACCTTTATTGGCAACTACCACAACCAATAACATACCATTTTGCTGTCCCCTACCCTTCATAATGAACAACCCACTCAAACGAGTTGCTGCGGATTGTAATTCAGCATCCAAAACAGAAAAGAAATTTGTTTTCTCACCATTCGATTGCTGTGTATCAATTTTTAAATTCGAGTTACTCATTACTAGCCTCCACGCATAGAATCAGTTGGACTACCAAATTTTTCATCAATTTGTTTCCATTCCTTACGGAACTCACTTGCTTCAAGATTCTTTCTCATCATACCTTGACGAGCCCTGTTTTCTTCTTCGGCCTTACGTCTATTTTGCAACGCCAAATAAACAGCTTCGGGAACTTCAACTGGAGTATTAATGGGAAGTTGCCATACACGATGTTTAATTCTTACTTCTTCCATCATTACTTTTTGCACCAGAGTACCATTTTCAGTAACAGTAATGGCAACACCGGGAGAAGTAACTGTATATTTAGGTTGACGAGCTAAAGCCTGATCGAACATTAAACGATCACTTACTTGTTGTGCTTTTACTTTAGTAATTTCGCCTTGTAGTTGCTGCGATGCGGTAGCAATTATTTTGTCTTTTTCGGAACCACTAACTTTTAAACTACGGGCTTTATCCAATACTTCGTTCTTAAATTTAATTTGATCTTCGTCCCACTTTCTTGCGGCCTCATCATATTTAGCCTGCTTTTCACGAAGTTTTTCCAAATCTTCGGACAGTTTATTTTGATTTTCGAGAATGGAATTCTGTCCACGAATTAATTGCTGTAGCAAAAGAGCCATCTCAGTAGCCTGAGAATCATTTGCATTAATAAATTTTTCGGATAAAATGTCTTTGACAATAGGTGCTTCCCCAACTCCATCCATACGAACCGTTGCATTCATACGTTCTCGTTCAAAGGCTTCTTGTTCGGCTTTTGATAATCTACGTTTTGCCATTTTATTTCCTTATAAAAGAAAGATAGGGCTGGCTGTAAAGCCAGCCCTTATAAAACTAACTTGCTTGATCTGAATTACTTCGGTACAGTAACCAGACGTACATCTTACCAGTCGTACTTCCCCCCGGAGTAAGTGTCACAAGGATTTTAGCGTCCGCAGAATAGTTATACGGACGACTGACCTTTATTGATCCCACAGCAGCTAAATCAACATCAGATGCAACAACATGACGCGAAGCTGCACCGGACACACCGACAGACATACTTGGAATTACACCATTAAAAGCCGTCACAACTTCGACGATCACACCCTCAACCAAAGTATTGGCGGGGACTTCAAAAGCCGTTGCAGGTGACGTACTATCAAAATTAATGGGTTCACTCCGAATTGCCTGTACGGATTGCTGAATGTATTCAGTAGCATATGCACTTTCAACAAGGGCAGGATTTTTACGTACAAACGTGGAATTAATCGCAGTTGTCATATTTCACCTCTGTCCTATGCCGTACCAGCAGCCGCATCCACATAGTGAATGAGGACTTCCAATTGACCGGCAGCCGGAGTAGCTCCACCAATAATGGCATCAATGGTATCATCGGCAAGATATTTCTTGCCTCCAGCATAAGCATCAGCGGTGGCTAATTGAGTTGTCTGATAAAGACCGGCGGTTTCGGCAGATGTTGGAGCAATTTTAGTTGTTGCCAACCACCCCGAAGTTGAAGCACCGTCACCAATACCAATAGTTACAAACGTTGAAAAAGCCGCAATAACGCGAGTCAAAACACTAAGAACTACGGTTCCGGCTGGAATACTTGCGATCTGATATGTTGCTTGAGCATCAACTACAACATCATTTGTTGCAGCAGCACCAACCAGAATTCGCATTACTTTTACAGAAGAAGCCTTACCGCCGGTAATAGAACCACTACCGGGAGTAAGTAATTTTGGGGCAGTTAAAGAAGCAGCCATATATTACTCCTTATGCCACAGAGTAGTCAGGAATATACTTAACGAGAACAACAGTGTGACCAGCGGCGGGATTTGCCCCACCAACCACAGCATCAATGGTGTCGGCAGTCAAATAAAGTTTACCGCCGGAATAGGCTTCGGCAGTTGCAACATCAGTGGATTTCACAATTCCGTTTGTTTGTGCGGAAGTAGGAGCCACTTTTGCCGTAGCCAACCAGCCATTCGTATCATCACCATCACCAATATCAATAGTCACCGAAGTTGTCCAACCCGTAGGGGTATAGCACAAAACTTCGAGAACGAGACTGTTTGCGGGAATATTAAACAGAGGGTAGGTAGCTTGAACAGCACCAGTATCCACATCTCCACCGGAAAATGCCAAATCACATTTTGCAATGCGGACAGGTTGCGGACTATCGCCCAAATATGCTTCACCTTTTTTAGGAAGTGTTATAACAGACATGATTTATATCTCCTTATTTATTTCTTTATTTGATGTGGGCAAATTGCTCCATCAAACCTAGTTGCAAAATTACAATTATGGCATAAGATTCTGTAGGTAGTTTTATCCACTTTAGCATTCGCTTTTCGATATGCTTTGATTCCAGTTTCTTTTTTAGAGATTCCTTTTTGACCTTTTATATGGTCAATTACTAAAAACATTGGTTCGGTTTCTCCACAGCACTCACAGGCATTTCCATATAAATCTAAAAATCTTTTCCGTTCTGCATCACAAAGTTCCTTTCGGCGTTTTTGTTTTGCTTCTTTATTTGCCTGATAGTGCTTTCTGCCATATTCTTGTCGTTCGGTTAAATGTTCTAGTGTGTACTTTACCTTAGATGCGATGACCTTTTCGGGATTTCGGAGAGCATAGAGGCGTTTATGTTCAGTATTAGCTTCTTTGTTTTCAATGGCATTTTTTAGCCATTTATCTCGATGGGTTATGTAGTATTGATGTCGCTGTTCTTTTGTCGTCATAGTTACTCCTACTTTCAGATTGATTTCAGAGTAACTATACTACTAATCATCGCAAAAAATCAAGGCTAGTCATCACTAAAGGCATTCGTGTGTTCAAGCGTGCGAATCCAAGCGGAATTCAACACATTGACGGCCAAAGCCATCTTCCAACCAATCGTAGCGCGTTGGTTCAACGGATCAGTAGCACCAGCAGAACCCAACTGCTTAACGATAATTTCAACCGGCTTAACACTCTTACCGGTGTTGCTTGAATAACCATCACCACCACCATCAACGAGATTGGGGGTAATATTACCAATGCCGACGATACCGTAAGATTCCTTGGCAATAAACAGCATCGTGTAAACATCAGTACCGGACACACCACCATTTATATACTTTTGGGCATTGGATGAAACGTAAATTTTGCAACGCAAAACACGTCCCATATAGCCGGTGCGAAGCGCACCACCATTCGGGGCAGATTCACTTTCGTCAATGAACAAGTTCACGAAGATAGGATCCTGCATCAAAGTTGCCCAAGAATATGGATGGATAATACAAATAAAATCTGAACCATCCACCGGCATAGCATCACTGCCTTCCAGATATGCGACCTGCTTAATGAAATCCGCATAGGAAACATTATGAGCAGGGGCATCCAAAGCAGTACGAGCAGCTTGATTGGCCGAATAGTCAATCGTGGCATCGGCGTTCAGGGTATTACGAATAATGGTATCAGCAGACAAACCACATTGCTCACCCAAAATGCTGGACACTTCGGAGATAATCGGATCAAACTCTTCCATCTCCAACACATCAGTATGACCCATCCACGAACCATAAAAGGCCGGGGTAATGGTGGTCAAAGTCAGCGTGGGAGCGGATTCCTCAGCCGGGGTTGTACCTTCGGTGAGGGACGCAGTAACAGCAGCCAGTGAACCGTATTTGCGAAGTTCATAGCTGCCAAACTTATTGAGACGGGCATTCATGGCCCAACGACCATGAACCAGACGGGGGAGAGCGCGAGTAAGCAACCGCTTCTCGTACATCGTCTTAATGGCATCAGCCATCGTAGTAGTGTTAACGTTGGACATTATAGTTCCTTTCGGCCCTCCCGATTAGGATTTTATCACTTAGCTTTTGGCTTCGGGATAATTGTTGACGGGAGTTGACCACTTTCCACATACGTATAGACCTGTTCCTCGGAACCATACAACTTGATTAAATCTGCCCATGTTGGGCCGGTAGTTGCAGGTGCGCCTTTTTCCAGAGCAACCTCTGGCGCGTCAATCCGAGTAACTTTCTTTTTCGGAGGAGTAGCAGCCTGATTCTGGAGTTCATCAAATTTGGTGAAGATCCAATTCATGCCACTTGCATAGAGAGCATCATATCCTTGATCCAGAACTAATTCCGTAACCGGAACACCCTTCTGAACAAAATACTGCATTGCAGCGACGGTATTCTTAATCTCATTCTGAGATGCTTCAACCGCCAATTTTTCTCTCTCTACTTCCTGAGCGCGAGTTTCAACAAGTTGGGCTTCATACTTCTTTAAAGTTTCAGCATCCATACCCTGTTTTTGAAGTTCCTCAAGTTTTCGTTGAAATTCCTTCTCACGAGTCTTGAATTCCTTCTCACGTTCAGCGATCTGCCGTTGGAGCGTAGATTTAACTTGGTTAATATCCTTCGCTAATTTCTGATTCTCCAAAAGCAACTTCTCTGCGTCAACCGTAAGTGTGGTAGTCGTCCCATCTTGAACACCACCAGCTTCGAGCGTCTTGGTTGGATCCAAAACCTCTCCACCTTCCACTTCCCCGGCAACCGGAGTCTTATCTTCGTTCGACATATAATTACCTCCGTAATTATTAATATGATTTATTTTATTATATTAGTGGCTAAAGTTCAAGTCACTATTTGACTGTGTTTTAAAGATTGTGTCAATAAAATCGGCCCATTCAGGATGTTTAGATTGGACATAAGATAGATATTTTATGGTATCTATGCTCAATTTAGTATGGTTTTCCATTGCATCTTTGATTTCTTGGGTTGCGATTTTTCTGGTAGTATCTGTACTACCCAACACATTTACAAATCCATTCGGCCACTTAAACTGCATAGACATATAATCTGGATTATTTAGGGCTTCGTCGGCTCCAGAAGTGATAGTTCCAGTCTGTATTTTGGCATCTTGAACATAATATTTCTTCCAGAGAGGATTGGCTTGTCCATATGCCTGTTTCAGGGTAGTGTAATAACTTAACATTTTCCATGAAACGGGATTCAAGGTCTGCCAAGCCCGTTTTTCCTTGGTGGTATTAAATCCATAATATTTATTGTACATACCCGTAACATATTCATATGTAATAGGTCGCCCGAATTTCTTTTGCATTTCGGATGCAACAACAGACTTGAAATTATTATTAGCATCCTCAGCCTTGGCAAATTCATACATATCGGTCAGAAGTGGAGGTTTAATTCCAGCATTCATCATAGATTTTTGAATTAGATCTCGGAACGCTTGAGTACGATCCGGGTCATTTTGCCAAGATGAATCCTGTCTATACCAAGAATTTATATCATCCGGGGTAAAACCATACGGATTTTCACCGGTAGTCAAGTTCACAAAGGCAGCCTGAAACGCATTTTGTTTCTTACCGGGGCCAGCCCATGACAACATTTTCCAAATATCCTGCTGTGCGCGATAATTATTACCATAAGTTTGTGCTTGTCTTTCATCATAAGTTAATGCACCGTTATATCCATATACGGATGCAACATCAGCATAGGAAAACCGATCTCCATATAAGGCTCGAACACCTTCATACATTTGTTCCAAGGTAGGAGGAGTAGGTTGTGCAGTATTGAATAATCCACGTTGAAGTTGTTGTTCATAAGTCAAACCGGGATTATCCAAGATAATACGGAATTGAGGATCAAAATAAGTAATTTTGTAAACCCGATTCATGGCATCAATAATATTATCCTTACTCATTTGCCATTGATCGAGTCCCTGTGCATTTGCCATTCCAAGCAATTCTGTACTTAATCCATCTAATACATCTGCTTGATTTGTATGTAGGGAGGTTAAAATATCCGTTGTATTCTTTTGATCCACATATCTACGGAACATTGTATTTGCAAGACTTGGAAGATTGTTTTTCCACTCATCTTCCCGCATTTGATAGTGATCGTAGGATTCTCCATTCGTAATGTCCCATGTGGGCTTTGTCTCAAGCAGGAAGTACATAAAACCATCACGTAGTTCTGCACGAATTGTTTCCAACGGGCGATTTGTACCCCAACTACGATCATAGTTAAATGGATAAATCAAATCTAAATTAGCTCGTTCCTCTCGATATTTTGTGTACAGAGGTTCCAGTACGTTATATGGTGTACCAATAGGATAAAGTGACAGTTGATACTGTAATTGTTTTTGTAATCTATCCAATCCTTTATAGTAAGCCGAAGCATTATTATCGCTCTCAAACTGACGAGCTAAAGCCTTATTTCGTTCAACCGGATCCACAATTGCGTTGCCACTCGAATCCACTACCCATCCCAATTCTGAGTACAATCGGGCAAGAGCACCTTCGGCACTACCCTGAAACTCTCTATACTGCTGTGTAGCCAAAGTGGGATTTGTATTAATATTAAATACAACAGCCTGCAATTCATCATTCATGGCGGATTGCATACGCAGGTTTTGATTTCTCAAGGAGAGCAAATCAGATTGAGATGCAGAGAATGGTTTAGCATATATACCGGTAAAGAATCCAAGCCAACTTCTCTGTGCTTCATCCTGAGTTATTTTCTCATATGCCGCCAGCCAGATTGGATTTGTACCATGTTCAGCAATCGCCTTCTGAGCATCCATAGCAATTTTCATCTTTTGATCTTCGGAAAGATTAGAACTTAAAATCTGTTCATAGGCATCCATTGTAATTTGACGTTCCACAATGTAGTCATGGCCTATAGCTTCTGGATGAATTGTATTAACTGTCTTAGCTACAACATTGCCCCATTTAGCATCAACCTTGTTTGCCATGTTAATCAAATCCAACTCCATCCACTTAGGAATAAGAGAAATTTGTGGAATAATTGGATATGCCGGAAGAACATTATCCGGAATGTGAAAAGCCTCTTTGAGTAAGAACGTTACCCAAGGGGATACGTTAAATCCATACAAACTACTGGTATTCAAAAAATTTCGAGCCAGTGAAGTTGTGGGTTCCAAACCATCATTTTCTTGATAGTTTTGAGGATCCTGAGTTGTGGCATCGAGTAAATATTTAACTGAGAGGGCCGCCATCGGATTTGTCCATAGATCAGTTCCGGGAATTGGAATATAGCCAGCCAAAGAAGGCAATTGTTGTCCCTTGGATGTCACTGCCCCGCGTTGAAATGCCATAGACTCAGAATATTTCTGAATTTTATTGTAAGAAGAAACAATGATTGGGTGCGTGGCAATAGTTTTCATCCAGAACGGCCATGAACGAGACGGGAACATCCAGAACGGCATACTATTTCGCATAATACTATCGAGATTTCGACGATCTGTATAATCAAGCATGATAGCATTGACCTTGCCCATCGCTCCACCAAAGTTCTTACCATTGATCTTTCCACCATTAACAATGGTATCAACCAATTGTGTCTTTTGATTGGCAGCGTTCTTTGCCCAATCCATTAAACCTTTAATCTCGTCCTGTGTATAAGGTCTTATGGTAGTTCCACCATTGCGGGCAGCATCCACAAGATAATCTTCCCAATGAGTCAAAAGGTTCAAAGCTGAATCATAGGTACTGCGGGCAGTATCTCCATGAACAATGAACTGCCAAACACCATTATCCATATGTGCAGGAGTAATAGTAGGATTCTTAAATTCCTCAAGAATGTTTCCATACTTGTGATTCAAAATGGCATTTTCAAACTGTTCCAGATTATTTAATAGTCTACGATAAATGGCCTGCGAATCAACACCAGCCTCAGAATACATACGATTTTTTAGGTAATTTTTGGCATCATACAAGGATAAACCATAAAAATCCTGAGAAAACCCATTAAATCGGGCATCCAGTTGGAAGGATTTCCATGCCGCGTCCAATTCTTGAGTAATTGAAGAAACAGTTACCTCAGGTTTAAGCTGTGAAGTTGTTCTGAGGATATTTTCGGCTAAATCTGGAGGTACATCGCCCAATTTAGCATATCGAGGAGCCGTTGGAGCCTTATAAGTTAATAAGCGATCAAATACACCTCGAACATCGTCCCCAAATCTTACATCCAGAGGACTTCCCTTCAAAGTTTTATAAATACCCTTCAACCACTCTCGCATTGAACGAAATACATCATTCAAATCCTTAATAGGAGCCTGACCGGTACGCAAATATTTCTCAAAAGCAAATGCAAACTTGTCCTCAGCCTTTTGATAGCGAGAAATATCGGCAGCATTAGCTGATAATCTTAAAGATTCAAATTCACCCGGTTTGAGTCCTGCCCATTTTTCAATTAGGCGAAGATCAGAACCAGCTAAATCCTTACGCATAACATATCCAAGCTGCTTAAGCGTTCCAGTCAGTCTTGGTTCAGTCATGGCATTTATAACTGCATTATTTTCTCCCAAAAGTTGTGTAACATCCGCACCAATTCTGGTTTTAAACCACTCATCAACAGACTTCCCAACATTAATAGGTTCATCCGCCCAAGATCTAGCACGAGAATTAAGTAGAGAAATCAGGGCGCGGGATTCTTCGGATGAAAAACCAGCGTCTTGAAGTGTTTTAGTTAGTTGATTCGTAACATCCGTGCCAAATTGACCTGCAAACGTTCCATGAGTTAAATTATCATTCACTAATTGAAGTAAATATTCAGGCTTAACATTTTGATAGCCCAAATCTTTGGCTGTTAATTGAATACGACGGGCATTAACCGCCGGTAACTCCAGTTTGCTTTCGACAAACATATGATCCAAAGCCGCACGAATCTCCGGAACGATCTTTTCATCTTCTTTGAGAGATGAATAAATGGGTTTTAACCAATCTTTGAAGTCGTTAAAGGATTTTCCCAAGTTAAAATTCGGAGATTTTCCAGTTCGGAAATAATCTGTAAACATCTGACCAAATTTTTGGAAATGTTCGGTAGCAAATTTGCCATCTACAGCAGATTTTCCGGTACTTTTCTCCAAAATTTTAACCACATTACGATAATCTTCCATCGCTTGAGGACTAAATTCTCGCATATCTTGAAGATCGCGTAAGAACAGGGAGCCAACTTCGTTAATAAAATCACCAAAACGAGTTTGACCAGTTGCAAAAAATGTAAAACTTCCATCGGGGGCCGCATTTACGGCTCCTCGTCCTAAATTAATAAAGGATTCCTTATCCAAAATGATCTTACCCGACGAACGATTGAATCCTATCGAAGCCAGATATTCCTCAATAGGTCGTCCCGTTTGATTGGCCCAATTTTCAGCGTGGTCAAAAATAACTTTGGTGACAGCTTTTGCCTTATCCTCGGATGCTGAGAACAGGGAACGAACCATAGTTACCGACTGATCAAACATATCATCATAATTATTGGCAACCAGATTAAAGGATTGGGGTAAGTCTCGCAGCATGGCATCATATTCTGGATCAAAGAAACGTGCAATAAGTCCCTGAGCATTACCAGTAGGTTCAAGTCCGGTTAAGGTTCGCTTTCCGGTTCCGAAAGATGGGGTTTCCCATGTAAAAGATTTAATGGTTCCATCAATATCGTAGTTTGGAACTATACCCTGAACTTCCAAATATTTAAGATTGAAATCATTGTACTTATCCAATACTGAATGACCTAATTCTTCACTGACTTGGAAGGCATCCACAACCTCATTGATAGCCTGTGCTGCACGATTATATTCCTCAGTACGAAGCTGGTCATATAATCTCCACGCAGCCGAACGAGCGGGATCTGTCACACGAATATTTTTAGCTCCCGGAAAATTCATAACCAGATATTGTTGGAATCTATCTCTGGCACTTACCCAATTTCTAGTCCAATCAGAAATTCGGGCCTTTGACTCTACAGATATATTGGTGTTTTGTGTAAGGTTAGTCAAATGGAACATAGCCCGCCTATCTTCAATGGCAGCATTTGTTAAATCAACTGATTTTTTATGTATTAGATCTACAGCTTCCTGTTCAGCCAATACCTCTTTACCATAAGCCGTATCTGACCACTTACTAAATTTACGATCAATATATCGTTTAACAATACCCATAACGCCTTCATAATCGGAATTGCCGCCTAACCGACGAAGGAGTTCATCATAGCCCCGATTTGTTCTAAGTTGTTCCTCAATAGCAAAAAATGCTTTTTCGTCATTCATAAGCAAATCTTGAGGATCGGTCATAATTTTCTTGACCGCCATAGAATAATCTAATTTGGATGCAAAATTAGCATCTACAAATTCATTATCATAATGAGCAAACGCATCAATTAAGGCATCCTGTAATTTTGGATAAATTTCGGTGGCATTTTTTCCACTTAATAGATTATCACCAACTGAAATAACAACTCCAGTTTCACTGGCCTTAACTGAAATATTATCAGTACCGGGAACACGTCGAACATCAGCAAAATCAGAAACAGCGGCCTTAAAATGGTCAACAACTTCCAGAGGATTTTGACTATATTTTCTGGATGCTTCCAACTTACGCACAGATTCATTAAATAGTTTTTGTCGCCGTTCAAAGTCCAGCACTGGGCCGTTGGTATCCGGCATATCTGCGGCACTTACTTTGGCCGAAGCATCAATTACACCCGAAAGTTCTTTTTCGGTATGCTGTTGAGACATATATAATTGAATATCATCGGTTAATTTAGTTCGATATTCAGTGAAAAAGGCTTTAAAATCCGCCTCAGTAGGTTCAACTCCACCACGACGAATATCAGTAATGCGTTGTTCCAGTTGATTCCGAACAGAAAACATAATATTTTCTGCGTCGGCGGGATGCAAATCAGCCAGATCCCGTTCAAATGATGGAGGAATCAAAACCGACCACTTACCAATGCTCTTATCTCCAACGGTAACAATACTTTTTGCCGTGTTGTACAATTGAGCCCCATTGCCGCCGGATTCGTGCCATAATTGACGGGCAATGATTTGTAAATCTGCGGGAAGTTCAGAAATTTTTGTTGCTTCAATGAAGGTTGGCTCCAAAGCGCGCAAGGCATTAAAATATTCACGATGGAACATTCGGAGACGCAGTGTAAACTCAATGGATGAGTTAATATCTCCCATCGCTCCCGGCATTGCGCGGAAAATATAACCAAGTTCTTTACCCCATGAATTAATTGTTGTCCATGCGGTTTTTAATTGTCCATCCGGTAGGCGTTCACCCAAGGACAAAGCCGCCCGACGAGTCGAACTAAGCATAGCCGCATCTTCAATTAGTTTACCGCTTGCTTCAATGGATTTTAAGCGGTTTGCTTCATACATAACATAAGATAATGGACTGGTAGGCTTCCATTCCTGATAAATAAACCGACCATACACACTATCCAAAAAGGATAAACCTTCACGAGATAATGATTCACCGATGGCAATAGGAGTATTTCCCAACTCATCAGCTAAGTGTTTTTGCAAACTAAAGGTCAAGGTAAAAATATCATCGAAAATATTTCCGCCATAAATCAGATCGCGGGATGTAGAATCAACCAAGTTCTGAATAACCCATCGTGGATTTAAGGCCAAAACTGCAGTTGTCCAAACATTAAAGACAATCTTACTGATGTCCATACTAATACCGATGGCTTTATATGCAGCCGTAGCCGCCTGCTGGATAAGATTCTTCTTTCCACCAACAATGGCAGATGGAGTTCCATTATTAACAGCATCTCCAGCTATCTCACGCAACTTCTTAATAACTTGACCCGAAATTGTATCATCCGTATAACTACTTCCCGGAACAATACGATGGGGATCAATAACAGATGCAGAGAAATTATCACCAAAACCGCCCAACACAGCACGGGCAGAATCAGAATGTGCTAATTCTCGTTCAGCATACTTAGCGGCATATTCAGCTATCTCTTTTTCCGTTGCATCTGCCGGAAGTGTCTTTAATGCCAAACGACGACCATTTAATTCAAATTGAGTTTGTGTCCGCATAGCTGATTCATTATACAGGCGCGACCAAGCTGTATAATCAATACCACCATGAGTTGCATCAGCCTTGTCTATGAATTGAACAAAATCATTCAAGGTCATATTATGAAATGCCGCTTCTGATTTTTGAAGTTCATCAAAAATAGCTGATACTTTTGTAATATCATCACGAACAGCCAAACCCTTATTTGCAGCCGCCGCCAGTTTTCCAACAACCTCTGCATTTTTAGTGGCATCTGCTACACCTACACCGGTAAATACCTTTGCTAAAGTATCAATTACAAAGGAACGGGAACGATTGGCAACAGTAGTAATCGCGGGGCGGGCCAGATATTCGTATAATGAACGATATTCAAACTTTTGAGTTTCCGGATTTTTAACAATAATACCAACAATATCTAATAAGCCCGGAATTTTATTCAATCCGGGAATGGCCTTTACTAAATTATCACTGAACTTAAAGGTCTTTCCAAAAAGTTCAATATCCTTACCGCCTACTAATAAAGTTTTTCCAAGAGCGGTAACTGGTTTAACAACAGCTTCCAGAACTTCATTTACCCCCGGAATATAGTTCAAGGGATCAAACATACCCGAACCTAAAAGTTCCGTTCCAGCGTTTACATGATATTCCTTAACCCGCTCTATTTCAGCATCGGTCAAAGGTCGCCCCATCTGCATTTCCAAAAATGCCCAATCTTTTAGGAAGGCAGCTTCGCGGGCAGGTTCCCGGATCCAAGTGTAACTGTTACTTGCATCATTATTTCCCTCAGTTAAAATTCTGCGTTGTTGAATTTCATTAATCTTAGCGGCCAAGGCAGAATCAAAAATTTGTTTTGCCATATCCGCTTGACTTCCATCACCATTCGGCTCATAGGATTTTATTTCTGTAAGAATAGTACCCATATCGCCGGGTACACCACTCACAGCCAAGCGAAAATTTTGCATTTCCTGTTCATACTCAGTCAAATATTTATCCTGCAAAATATAGGCATTCGTCCGCTTTTGATCCTGCATTAATTGTTGTTGAATATTAGCTTTCTTAATATCTTCAATCTGTGAACCAACATTCTTTCCAGTTACAAATGGAAGAGTAGATTCCTGCTTTACACCATTAAACAAATCCCATGCTCGTTGATTGGCTATTTGAGCATTATTAAGACGATTTAAATCCTTCTCCAGATCGGGAAGATAACCCTTGCTTGCATCCACCGCAAATTGAAGATCTTTAATGGATGCAACATAATGGGGAATACCACCATCATTATAAAAATATGGCTTAAATTCAGATGGGTTATCCAGAATCGCTTGACCTTGATTAACAGCACTAAGTAATTGCTGTCGATGTTGGGCCAGTTGTTCCGTAGTTTGAAATCCAACCTTAAGTGATTCTCCAAATAAAATTACAGAGTTAAATTTTGCATTTTGTTCTGCACTCCCAACCGTAGGAGTTTGGGTTTCGGTGATAATACGACCCCACCACTTAGCTCCAGCAGATGCAGTATCCATCAATTTCTGCAATAAATTTCTATGATCGGCGTACTGATCGGCAATCTTATTATAGGCATCATTAGCCTGCATATAATATTCCTGCTTTTGTACAGGATCGTTTGTCAGAGCCGCTAATTTATCCGCTTCTTTCATCATATTGGATTTTAAAGTATCCAACTCAGATTGGCTCATTTGAGGCTTCACTTCAAATGGGGTTCCATTTAATGTAAATACAGTTTTAGGGGCAGAGCGGTTTAGCCGGTTTGCCTCCAATTGAGCCTGACTCAAAGTATCCTGAGCCTTTTGAAGCGCAGCAGGATCACGATCAAGTCCATGCTCTATCATAAACGGGGTAGCCTGAGTATCAGGATGATAAACAGGGGTAGCTTGACCTCTCTCTAAATAAGCCACATAAGCAGTTGCCTGTTGATCGGAAATACCGGTCAAACTATTGCTCCCACCGCCTTGTTGTTTAGATGAAACACCAAGAACTGACGGAGGCAATAATCCTCGCGCTACTGCCTCTCTATCTGAAATAGCTCGTCCGTTTACAAACACTCGATCTCTTGCCTTGCGTCGGGCTTCGGCCTGATCCGCTTCAATGATCTGTTGTTGTGCTGGAGATATGGTAGGTTCAGATACCTGCTGTGTGGTTTGAGATTGCGTAGCAGTCGGCAAAATAGTAGAAGGGCTATTTTTCAATTTTGAAACATAGCCCAAAAAAGTCGGTAACTTCCAAAATGGAGTAGCCAAATTATTCCTCGTCTACTTTTTTAGTGGGGCGACCCCGTTGTTCCTTTTTCAAGAGAATGCCAATCCGTCCATTGGAATTCCAGAAATGAATGGGATTGAATCCTTCTTTAGCTAACTGATTAAGTTCAGTTTCAATCTGAGCAAATTGTGTATCATTGATAACAATAACTTTAAACATTAATCAACTCCTAACCAAATAATTCAGCATTCTGCTTACCGGATAATTTCTCTCCGGTTGCAGATAAGTGTGTATTTGACAGTCCTGATGCTCCACCGGGGAACAGGAAAGTCTGAGCAATACTACCATAATTTGCCAGATTACTATCCGTCTTTGCCTGATTCAAGAGATTGTTGGCAACGGTAGTAAAAGCATTAAAATCGGCACGAGACATTGGCGCACCGGCAACTCCACCATATTTATCCAAGAGTTGAACAGCGCGAGTTAGAAAATCATATCCGGCTCCCAATTGAGCCGCAGTCTTACCAGAAGCAACTTGCATATTTTTAAGTGCCGTCAACGCCTGTTGAGCCCGATCTTTAGATAGAAAATTAGCCCGTTCACTTGGTGTAAATACATTGGGGGCTACAGGAAAATTGACATCCTTATAGGGGCTATATTTTTCATTCTGTCCAGCCAACCAAGTTGCAGTTGTAGCCATATCACTCTGAGAGAGTTGAGGCAATAAAGCATTAGCTGAATCGGAGACAATATCTCCAGTAATAACATTCGCTTTATACCAATCGGGCAATTTCGGGGCAGTATCCATACATTCTCCTACTTTACTTGAAGCCGTTTAGCTTCCATTGTTCTAATATAATGCAAAGTATTATCTACACCAAATCGTTGCATTATACTGGCAAAATCTTCTGGCTTTAAACTCTGGTAAATCTCAAGATCTGGGTCGGATGGAGTAGCCATGTTACGATGCACAATTTGAAATGCTCTTTGTGTTGCATTAGATGTTCGACTTATTGCAGATCTAAATTTACTATCCAACTGTACCATCCATTCCCGGCGCAGAATTAGCCATATTGTTCATCTGATCCGAAGCCGACTGACCGAAAGGTTGTTGGCCTTGTTCCTGTGGGGTCAACTCTCCAGTAGCCGATGGCATTCCACTAAATCCAGCCGGACTATTTGGGTCTTTTGGTCGTCCCGGTTGTCCATCTGCCATCGTACCTGACTGTAATGATTGAAGCACCATTGCCGCAATATCATCACCTTCTCCACCTAATTCACGAGGCAGAGCGCGCTGTTTCAATTCCTTCATAATTGTATATTTAATAACAGCGGGATCCCGACTCACAGTTTCAATTAACTTACGATCTTCTTCATCTTCCGGCTGTTCAATACCCAAATAATCCTGCATGATGGTATAGTCAGATAACGTACCTTTAACCTGAGAAGCCATTGCCACCTTACGGGTTTGTTCATTCGGATAATTAGGAACAATTTCGGCTCTTACCGAATAGTCTTTAATAGTTTCAACATCAACATATTCAACAAAATCATGTCCTCGATGCTGACCATAAATACAAATCTTTGTTCCACTCGCAAACTTGGACAGCATAGAAAGAACTTTCTTGGCCCATTGAGATAACAGAAGTTCAAGATGTTTAATGGGTTGCTCCAGACGAATTCTGTTTTGATCTCCTAATTGGGAAACAGCATATCCAGCAATTTGATTTGAACCAGAACCGAACATTACATCTGAAAAACCAGACTGCTGAATTCTGGAACGTAGAAAATCAATATGAATTTGAACATCTGGAGCATTTCCCGGCCATTGTGGGAATTCAATACTTTCATCCGGCTGTAGTTGAACATGCGAAAAAACTGCCGCATCCACCGAAACTGGACGACCCGGTTGAGTCTTGGAAACAATCGGCAGGGCCGTAAAAATATCAATCTGACGTGCGCGTCTATTGACCGAACGCTCTAACTGTGAAATTGTTGATTCCAATGGAGCCAAAATTCCATACCATCTACTTGAATCAGTTCGGGAAGTTGGCTTATAGAATTGAACAGTATAAGGTAAATCTTCATATCCCTGCATGATACGAGGCCCCTTTATGGGTTCATTATCAAACAGAATAGTATTACGAACTACCATACGTTCGGGAAGATGAGTAACGTTGCCTTCGCTGTCCGTAACAGATGATGCAGGAACTCGTACCCAATCCCACATATCAGTGAACTCACCTTGTGTCTCCAATTTTTGTAACGCTGAATACCCGGCATATCGTTCCAGTTTTACATCAAATAAAATCTCAACATCCTGAACACTCATCTTTTCAATACGTCCAGCCATCAACCAGCGTCTTGGGCCACCGGGCAATAAATAAAATTTAGCCGGATCAATCACCTGAGCCCGAATCGGATTTTCCGTAAAAGCATCAATCTCAGTAACACCATTTGGATTTTCCGGATCAACACTATTTATTGTAGTAAGGGATGTTTTGGCAATAACTGGATCAAAAACAGAATAGATGACTCCGCCGCCATCACGTACTGAATTGGTAAATAATTCATAAAGCTGATGCGTCTCTTCCCGCTCATCATTAGCGGCCAAGATAGAAGTCATTAGTTTTTCAACTATGCCCGTTTCATGTTCTTCCTTATGTGAAGGATTTAAACCGAAAGCGTGCCAATGTAAATCATTTCCCAACATAATACCAACTGCCAAATCAACAGTATTGGTATAGGTTGGATCATTATATTGAACCTCTCCCTTTCGAGGGCGATTGGAATAATGCTCCATATCGTAGAGTTTACGCCAGCGATCAATATTAATATGCCAGCCCTTAGAGAATTCTTTAGCTCTACTAATTTTTTGAATTATATCTTGTACATCTTCATTTGTTGCTGTATCCATTAATATTCCTCATCGGTTCTTAATTCGGGCGGGATGGCTGACATCTCTTGTTGAATATCAGCATTAAAATCAGAATACGGAGATGTAATTCGTACCGGTATTGAAATATCAGCACCTCCGCGTGAAACAGCTTCATAACAGGCCATCGCCATCGCAATTGCTCCATCAACCTGATGTGCTTTTGATGTAGTAGACTTGACAATTCTAAAACCTCTACTACTGGATTCTGCGACAGCCATCTGAATATGTCTGCGAAGAATGTCATCAGGATACGCCTCTAAATTTTTGTTTTTGAATAAGTCATACAATAATTGAGAAGCGGATGTCATATTTGGAACGTTTTGTGTAAAATCCCGTGTCGGTAAACCCCTTCTCTTTAAACGTAACATAGTTTGGATGAGATGTGTTGGGTCATATACTACCGACACGACATTGTACTTATTATACAACTCTAACAGTCTTTTTTCAACCGTAGCATCAAGGTCTACTTGGTCGCCTTTGCTTGGCGACCATACCTCATGAAAAACAATGCCGACTTTTGCTCTTTGGGAATCATAGCCGACACCCACCAAGGCCGTACTGTCTCTTTTTACTCCAGCATCTACCCCAATCGTAATAGGCCAATTACGGAAAGGATGATCTGACCAGAGATTTGCATTTGCCTGATAGATTTTAGCCGCAGCATCCCACCACTCAATCGGAATGAAACTTTCATGAGATGTAACCCACTGATTGTAATGTAAACGTAGGAAAGCGGCGGGGCGTTCCGAAGCCATCTGCTCATCATAATATTCCTGAGTTTGCCAAGGCATCTGTCCTTCGTGCGCCCAATAAGTAAATAACTTACCGTTTTTCCAGCAGGGGAGATCCTTTAGAACTTCAATCTTTTCTCCACGACCATTATCGTGTTCTTCCTTACCCACACCTCTAAGGTAAAGTTCCCATAAAAGATCGGATTCATTTTCAAATCCAGCGTAGGTAGAAATAAATCGGACAGAATTTGTCACAGTTGGAATCGGGGTCATTTCATCCCAAGTACGCCGGGATAATTCATTGGTTACACCCCATAACTCATCCCATAAAGTCAGAGCATGTCTGGAACCTGCTACGCTTTTATATGACTGAGCTAAGGCTTGAATGAATGTACCATTTGGAAAATCAATGCGATACTGAGTAATCTTATAATAATTTTTAGTTGTGCGTCGCTCTACCTTGATACGTTCATTCTCCTGTTCAAAATGAAATTTAATATCTCTGAATAAACGTCCCTCAGCGGATTCTAGGTCATTAGCAATACAAAATACTTCCGTACCGGGCTGTGCTTCGGAGGCATACCACGCTCCAACCGACGCACCCAAAGCAGTCTTACCGCTTTTCTTCGGGCAGGAATATAAAATAGTTTCATATTTCAAAAAACCTTCATCATTAAATGATAAGGCTTCACCCAAGATACGACGCTGATGTGGAAAAAGAAACATCTTTCCAACACCACTCAATCTATTTAATTCCGGCCTCCAAGTATCTCGTACCCAAAAACCGTGTTTATCCATCCACTCTACATAACTAAGAATAGTACACCTCTATTTTGCAGGAACTTCTTTTTCGATACGAGCCATGATTGCTCGTGCATGAGAGTTACCCATATTTGCAATAAAATTTAATCTTTTCATAATTAGTCCACGATCACCAGAACGTGCCGCAGCCACCAGTTTATCAACATCCGGCCATCCCTGTTTAGTTAATGCCCCTTCATGTAATTTTTTGCTTGCTTTTTGAGCCCAAGTTTTACTTTTCATATAATTCTCCTACACATTAATTATAGTATAGTACCGAACCGAATTCTATGGTAAAATAAATAAATAGGAGACATTATGACTATTAGAAAAGCACTCGACGATCAACAAAATCAGAAAAAACTGGCGGCACAAATGGGAGCGGCAATCGGCGCAATTTATGGTGTTCAGGTTAAGATTCTCAATCTAACCCAAACAACCACCCCTCTAAGTCCAATTGGATTTGAAATGAACTTCAAACTCAAAGTAGAAGTCAAAGAACCAGTCCAAATACCAGAAAAAGAGCCTAGTAAAATCTAGGCTCTTTCTTTTATGAAAACCGGATCTGATTAATCACCCGGCGGGCGTTTGGAGTCTCAGACGAATAGTAATTTCCAAAGGAGTCTAGAAATTGAGTTGAACCTCCACCATCAAATTGTACACCGTTATAGATACCGAGAGTAATCATGATACGTGCCATACCCATTGCAGTTGGCCCAATATTCTTGTATTCATCACCCTCAACAGTAACTACAATCATTTGTTTTCCATCTTGGGTAATTCCAAATCCCTGACGGGCGGCATGTAAATAATCCTCAAATGCTTTCGGGATCCCGCCGTTCTTCACCAATTGATTTGGATAAGAAACTACGTTCTGCGGAATAAACATGGGAATATTTGCAAATGGAGCAATGGATACCTGACCGGGCTTTCCAAAATAAATGGATGCTTCATCACCGGTTCCTTTGTATGTCCACACACCATTCGACATGGAACGGCCAATAGGATGACTCGGCGTTCTCCAATCCCAACCATCTCCATTGATCCAGAGTTTACCTTTACCAAGATATGTTTCAGCTTCTCGCACGGTACGAAAAATATTTGGAGAAACATCAACCTTGGTGGTTCTGGTATCGAACACATGCACATGACAGGTTTCCCCATCAACATTCAATTTAAAATATTGCATATCTTCCGGTAAGGCATCTGGAGTAACCAACTCATAAAGACAATCAACAGGAATCCAAAACCCGCCAACAGCCTTGACTTCGGCGGACGCTTTAAATCCGCTGGAACAGTCAAGTAACGGATACTTGAATGTGTAATCCACACCATTCTTTGTATGGGAACAACCATAAGTTCCATCCCGATAATCGGTATATGCCTCCTGCCACAACCAAGGTTTTAGCTCAGGCCGAAAAGCCGAATAGTCACCACTGCGCTGGTAAGGAATGGCATCCAACTTCACCATCCTGCCATCTTTAGATGTTTCGATCACCTTAACAATGGAACGAACTACATTACCATTCTTATCAATGATGGAACTCAATAGAATAATGGGAACCCGAACCGTATTATTGTCATCGTCACGAAAAGTAAAAATTCGGACATTATTAATCGGAATGGTGGCCCAATCCCAAAGAATATCATTTGGATAAATAGATTTGATAAATTTAATAAACGCTTTATCAACAGTTACAGTAAAAGCCTGACCTCGACCCCACAGCCGGGTAAAACTTCCATCGTGGGGCATCGCGCCAAACTCTTCACGAGTCTTAAGAGAATATAAACCAGTTTGCATTATTTGATCTCCAATTTTGCATTAGGATCGGTAGTTGTCAGGGTAATTTCCAACTGCCTACGAGTAATAATTTCACTTTGCGGGGGAGTTACAACCGGTGGGGGAGGGGTTGGAATGCCTTGTAGCTTATCCATATAAAACACATTCACATCCACACCATCGTAATTGATTCCGGGAATGACCCAATTCGCAGCATATTGCCACCCAATAACCTGATCCTTGGTAACACCGGTAGGATACATACTCAGGGGCAGCGTTTCATTTGAATCAATGTAAGCGGAATTTGGATACCACGCAATCCAGAAAAGGTAGTCTTTCATCCAAGACGGTGGATTACCCGCACGATCTAAAAGATAACTCCAGAATGAACGATTGGTATAAATGATACATTTAACACCCAATGTATCTTCCACCGCATCCAACCAGACCTTTACCTGATAAGCCAATTTCTCGCCGGTAGGAAGGTCGGTATTCTTCGGAGGTGTCCATTCCAAATCCAAGATCGCCAAATCATTCTTTGTCCATCCATTCTTAAGAAGTGTACCGGCAAAATTCTTGGCCTGTTCAAAAGCCCCGGTTGGATTTCCAAAGAAGTGGTATGCACCACGCAAATAAGGCAGGGATTTGAAGGCTGAATAATAGGAAGCAAAGGTCGGATCAACATAATCACCCCTACCCTCGCGTCCAGTAGCCTTGGTAATAATAACTTTTGTTCCATCGGGGAATACAACCTTCGACCAATCGGAAACAGATTCCCACTGAGAGAAATCAAACCCGGCAGGTTTCTTCAACGTATAGGATGGTTTTTGCAAAAGGGAGCCAATAAAATTATTAATCATATTTCACCATATCTTGTAGAGATGTTGAGTCTTGCATTTTTGACATTGAAAAACCCAACAACCATTTCGTGTTCCGGCATATTCCCACCAGCGACCCCTCTGGCATGTTCCGCACATCATATAAATCATTCGCCACCCCCGAAAATAGAACGAATACAAATAAAGCCCAAAAACCGACGATAGGCGTGAAAGCGTTTGCATTTATCGCACCAAATCCAACAATCCCTGACTTCTTTTGTGTCCTTATCATAGACACGAGTATCATTTAGAACCATTCTTTTTCTCCTTTGAAATCCTATCCATCCAAAATCTTACGGCATCATACACATCTGGATGAAAGTCGGATATTTTTGTTTCTTTAACACGGGTAGTTTCTATTGGAAGCCCATACACGGTGTAATCCACTTCCATACAAATGGTATCCAGACTTGCCAACAAATCCCTAATCTGTGCTTTTGTCAGTTTCTTCATAGGTACTCGGTTCGATCAATATCTGCATACCAAATTCGGAATAAATGCACTCACCATTCTGTAAAAGAATATTTACAGAATAATCATCACCAGTATTCTGAGAACACTCATGTTCCCGTTCTTCGTCATTTCCGGCACGATCAAAGAACAGCCCGCGATTACAATCACAGGCATAATTTCCATCTTCCCAAATAAAAATATTTGGGGTTTTATCTTCACCAAGAAAAAGATTATCCAGATGAAATCGGATACGATTGGTTTTATTTTCTCTAATTACAACAATAACAGGAACAATTTCCATAGTTTATTCACTTTCTTTCCATAATTTAATACCCAATAAGATAAAACCAATACCAAGGTTTGCAAGTCCCAAAGCCGGAACAAGAAACACGGCAAGAGAAATACACATCATGGAAATGATACGTTGTTCTTGTTTATCCAATGTAGGCAATATAATATATTTACCATACCATTTGTTTTTCCACTTCCATTTGAGCCCGATGGAAAACTCCTGAGTTTCGGAAATTTGTTTAAATATGAGTTCCATAGTTTTATCCTAGAAAAGCATATGATTCAATGAAAGGAATGAATTCCTCAGGATAGACCCAAAAACCCCACTCTTCGGTTTCATCTTTTCCCTTGGGAAGAAAAAACCCAATACCGTAGAATGGAATATTGGGATCAGCGGTTGCCGCTCTCACTAAATAACGTCCTTCACGTTTGGGAAATCCAGACTTACCTATTGTTTTAAATGTAAGATTCAGAGTATCAATATCTCTCCACCCAAGTTTCTTCTTACGAACTGCTTTCTTTTTCTTTGGTTCATTCATTATTTCAACTCCTTGGTTTCTGATTTTCTCCTTTGGGAGTAACGGTAAAATGAGAAAAACCCGTTACTCCCCATGAAAGGAGTCCCTTATCCCACCACGAATAAGGTGTTCAGAGTATAGCAGATAAAAGGAGTATTGTCAATAATATTTTTATTTTTTCCCTGTCCCCGCCCGTTACAAGTTAATTGTAACGATGCTTGCAAATTTAGCACCGTTCCCTGTTTCTGTCAAGGGTTAAGTAGAAAATGTTTTTTTAATATTGGGATTACTACGAGACGGACTATGATAATAACCCTGATAACCTTTTCCATTTGGGTTAACTTCTTCTCCGCTACTTCGTCCGGGCATTGTTGGGATACGAGTTGATATAGTATTTCTATCTTTTACTTCTGTTTGAAATTGTCCCACACCATAATCAATTGCAGTAGACAGGTCATTCTTGGGAAGCATTTTGGAGATTTTATCCAATCCGTGAAATAAGGGCATGAGAATATCAAGCGGGGCGGTAGCGGCACGTACAATACGAGGAACAGATTCCAGACTGCGATCAGAATCCCAATTACTACCTCCTCCAGTTAAAGCAGATCCCCATGTTTTTACATCTCGTATAGTAGCGTGGAAATCCGGAGGTTGTGGAGTATAAAGCCACGCAGGTACGGAAGATTGCATAGGAGCCGGAATGGGAAGGGTAGGAATATCCGGAACGCCAAATGAAAAATTATCAAAAATATTCCACCAATTTGGGGGTATGGGAAAAGTCATAAGCATGATTATAACAAAAATATTAAACATTTTTTAGCCTTCGGTACGCCTTGCGGCGGTAATTCTCCAATAATATTTGCTGTTTTTTATTTCTCGTCCTGCACACATCACATATTTTCAGATGTCCCAGCACTGCCTCTCGTCTACGTGAACGGGTTTTAGCATAGGATCTGGAGAGCAGGGTAAAAAGCCGTGTATATTCCGGGCAGGACATCCCCCTATTATACTCCTCTGGAACCCACCCACGGCAAATGTATATTATCCAATACAAATAGGGTATCCGGGGCCAATATTGATATTTCGGAAGGAAATTTAGGGGGAACCCAAAATAAAACAATAAAAAAGCAAATAAGATACCTACCCGTACTAATATAAAAGCAGAAGTCGGGGCGGGCGTGTCAGGTGGTCTGTGGGTGGGGCGCGTGTGGTTGGCTGTGTCGTCTCATGTCATTCACTATCGCACGGCATAGAGTAAGGTATGCGTTACATAGGGGCGGGATTGTATAACACTGC
>JAEHJW020008293.1_pt1 | contig 38862 bp, 54 predicted proteins | sample 9271431 | NCBI WGS metagenome assembly JAEHJW02 | reverse complement strand
ATGTTCCGAAGGAACGAGCGCCCCGGCTTCTCGTGAAAGGCGTGCAGTCGACTCGGCAGGTATAAGGCCATCGCTTCCCTCGTTCGTTTGCTGCGTGTGCAGGGCGGGCCGGGATCGAACCGGCGTCGTCGGCTTCAAAGGCCGCCGTCTTGCCGCTGGACCACCGCCCTAAATCCCGACCAGTTCCCGCGCCGCTGGTCGGCCCGGCTGGCACCTTGGCGCGCGAGAAGGAGGACCCGCGCGCGGGTGCGGAGACTTGCGGCCTTCCCGCCTCCGGGGCCGCTCCGGTGCAACGGAACCCGAAGGCCCCGGCGGAACCGTCCGTCCCGGCCCCATTGCCGGGAGGCGGACGGGGTTGACTAGAACGGCACGTCCTCTTCCGGCTTCTCGCCCATCGTCGCGTCGATGGCCGCGACGACCTTCGCCACGTCCTCGTCGGTCAACTGCCCCGCGCTGGCCTTGCCGGTCGCCTGCTTCACGAACGCCTTGAGGCTCGCGTCGGGGATGCTCCGCTCGCGCCCGATGGCCGCGATCCGCTGCCACGGCGTCGCCTTCTCGGCGGCGGGCGTGTGCCCGGCGGCGGCGTTCGCGCGGCGCGCGAGCTCCGACTCGAGCGAGTTCAGCCACCGCACGTTCTTGTCGTGCCACTTCGGGTCGTTCTTCGCGACGTCCTCGCGGGCCTTCTTCAGCAGCCAGTCGAGGTCGCTCGCCGCGATGTCGGTGATCTTCTGGCCCTTGCTCTTGCCGAACGGGACCACCGGGACGCCGTCGTTGTGCGCGGTGTCGCCGCCGCCCTGCGACCCGGAGCGCCGCTCGACCTTCGCCACGCCGTCGCGGCTGACGCCGACCGCGGACAACTGCTCCCACGTCAGATTGCGGACGCCGAGCAGGCGCGTCACCGCGTTGACGATCATGTTGGAGTAGGCGGCCTTGAGGATGTTCCCCTCGTCGATCTCCGAGAGGTTCCGGCCCTTGCGCGTCTCCGTGCCGAGGAACTGGTCGCGGCTCGAACAGGTCCCCATCGCCTCGATGGAGTCGAAGCCGCCCGGCAGCCGCGCCTCGCAGGTGATGACGTAGAGGTAGAACGGCCCCTTGTCGTCGTTGCTCGGAACCTTGTTGGACTTGACGTTGCTGATGCTCACCGCGCAGCGGCGGGCCATCACCTCGGCGGCGGCGGCGGTCGGGAAGGGCTTGCCATCCTGGTCCGTCCACTGGCCGCTGTGCGTCGCGCTGATGGCGTAGGACAGCAGCTTGTCGAGCAGGCTGTTGCGGCGCTCGATGATGGCGAGCACGTCCACGTCCATGACGCCGCCCGACTGCTGCTGCGTCGGGACCATCTCGTGAATGACCCGCTGAATGGCGGTCGCTTCCCCGTTCTTGGTTTCCATTTCTCTCTCCGGTTTGGGTTGGATTACGGCTTGACCAGCGGGCGGATATCGACCTGCCAGAACTTCGACGGCTTCACCTCGAAGCCCTTGCGCTCGACCTCCTTGCCGGTGACGACGAACTCGCCCACCAGCGCCTCGCGCTTGCCCTTCAGCGCGCCCTTGATCTGCTTGTCGAGCCGCTCGAATTCCTTGGCCGCAAGGTGCAGGTCGGCGCGGCGCTTGAGCGCGGCCTCGAGTTCGGGATCGCTCACGACCTCGACGCCGGGGCCGAACGAGCGGTCGGGGCCGCAGAGATGGACGAACGGGCACCGCTCGCAGTCGGAGGTGACGCGCCGGTCGGGCGGAGCGCCTGCGGCAACTGCCGCGTTCACGACCTCGACCTTCTTGAGCAGCGACTCCGCGAAGGCGTAGTCGAGCGGGCAGTCCACGAACCGGATTCGCCCGCTGACCTTGTTGAGCAGCGCGAAGACGCCGAGGTCGATTTCGTCGAGGTAGAGATACTGCTGAAGCTGGGCGTAATACTTTCGCACCCACGCCGACTTGCTGTTCCGAATGTCCTCGACCGTCTCGATGCTCTCGGCGGTGTACGGGTTCAGCCCCTTGATTTCGAGCGGGAGCGGGCGCGGGAACCCCGGCACGACCAACTTGCCGTCAACGTGCCCAGTGATGTTGAACCGCTTGTCGTGGTAGTCGCGCTGCCGCTCGACGACCTCGATGCCCATCTCTTCGATCTCTCGCACGACGAACTTTTCGAGGTGCTCCCCGAGATCGAAGAGGGCCTGCGTGTCGGCGTCGTGGACCGTCCGCATCTCGTTCGCGGTGCGCTCGTAGAACAGCGCGCGGGCGCACTCGTTGCCGATGCTCGACGCGCGGTTGGTGTGGCACGGCGCGACGCGGATGCGCTTCGACTTGAGCCGCCAGAACAGCTCGGACAGGTGCGACGCGGGCGAACCCACCTGGTCAGCAGCGGGCATCGGCCACCTCCGGCTCGTTCTCCGCGACCTCGTGCAGCGTCTCGCAGTTCGCGTCGCAGAAGCCGAACAGGCGGGCGCCAGCGTCAGCGCGGCTCATCGGGTGCTCGGGGTCGCACAGGGCGCCGCGCAGTTCAATGGTTCCGAGCAGGCGACGGCCGCAGTGCAGACAGTGGTCAGGCAGCAGCATCGGTTTCGCTCCTTCCCCGCCGCCAAGCGGGGTCCAACGGGTGGTTACTCCGCGCAGACCTCGGCCCCGGACAGGTGCGCCGGGACCGCTCGGGCTTCGCGTCTTCCATCGCGCGGCACGCGGCCTCGTACTCGGAGAGGTAGAGGGTCAGGTCGACGAAGCGCGGGCCCTTCAGGCCGAGCGACTCCTCCGCGATGAACGGCCGGAGCGCCGCCTCCAGCACCGCGACCCGCGCCTCCGCCGCACGCGCCCGCTCGATCAGTTCCTCGGTGCGCTCCGCGACCGCGTTCGCCATCTGCTTGAAGTTGTCGAGCTCGGTGAGGGTCATGCGGCCTCCCGTGCCGCGAGCGCGGCCTCGACGGAGGCGAACGGAATCCGGGCGCGCACGAGGTCGGCGTAGTGGGCCAGCGTGCGCGAGCGGGCGTCGGCGGCGTCGGCGGCGGCGACGTAGGCGGCGGCGGCGTGGGCGGCGGAGGCGGCGGCGGCGGCGGCGGCGGCGGCCCGCACCTCCTCCAGACCCGTTTTTCCGCGCGCCCACCTGCGGGCGGCGTCGATTGCCCACACGCAGGCGAGCGCGGTGTCCTCGGTCCAGTGCTCCGCGGCCGTCTCGGCGCAGTCGCACGCGGCGAGCACCACGTCCTCGCGGCGCACGCCGACTCGGGCCGCGAGCCACAGGAGCCAGTCGCCACGCGGGCACTTCTCCCACGCGGTGCGCGCGTCGGGCTGCGTGCTTGCCCACGCGACGGCCTCGCCACACGCGTTGAGGCGATTCAGGGATTCGAGGAGGTCCATCTACTTGCCCTCCCCGGCGAGGCGCGCGAGGGCGGCGCGGGCGAGGTTGCGGGCCTTCATCACCGCGTCCGCCTGCTCCTTGGACACGACGTGACCGGGCGGCATTCCGACGAGCGCAAGGCTCTCGGCGAACTTCAGCGCCTCCACCACCTCCGGCACCGCGCTCGGGTCGGAGATGCCGGCGGAGCGCATGGCGTCACCGGCCACCCTGTCGAACGCCTCGCGACGCTTGCGATCCTCGATGTCGGCGCGGCGGCGCTCGATGCCGGACGGGCCGAACCCCTCTGCGTACTGCGTCCATCCGCAGCGCACGCACTTCGCGTTGTCGCCGCACCCGGAGCACATGAGCGTCATCGGGCTGGTGCGGCAGTCACACTCGTAGAGTTCAAGGGCACCACCACACGGGCGACCTCCGCCGCAGCGGTCATGCGTGCAGGTGGCGACCGGAGTCGTCTCGTTACCCATTGCCCACCTCCGCGCCGTTCGCGATGAGCCACGCGCGCTGCGTCTTGCGGAGCGCCTCGGCGCGCTCGGCGGGCGGGACCTCGGGCGCGGTGCCGTACCGGGTCCACGGCCGGTCGAGGTCCGCGTCGGTCGCAGGCCGCGACGCCTGCAAGTGGACCGCGGTGCCGTTCGCGGCCGAGTCGAATGCGACGATCACGCTCGGGCCGCTCTCGTAGATGCAGACCTGCTCGCTGACCTCGGCCCCGAACAGCGCCGCCACCGCGCGCACCGTCGCGCAGTTCTCCTCGCTCGCCGGCAGGACCCCCGACACGTCGAGCCCGGTGCCGCGCAGGGCCGTCGCCGCGTCGAAAATCCGCTGGTACAACTCCTTCGGGTTCATGCTCTCGCTCCTTTCGGCCCGCCAAGGCCGGTGATGCGGGTTCGCTACAGCGCCTGCGCCCGGTCGTTCCGCTCGTCGTGCCAGCGGTCCGCCGCCTCGCCGCGGGCGCCCTCCTCGTCCTCGCGCCACTGCTCGCAGAGGGCGTCGAGCGCGTTCTCCGTCTCGTCCTCGGAGAACTCGCCGGTCCACTTCGGCTCGCCCTTCGCGTCGAGCCGCACGTCGTCGATTTCCCCGACCGTCTCCCAGCCCCAGTCCTCGCGGCTGCGGTGGACGGTGCCGCGGACGATGAGCTCGACGTCTTCGTCGCCGCGGATGACCCGGAACCCCGTCTCGACCCTGCTCGGCTTCGCCATCGCTGCCTCCGTGTTCGCTGTCCTCGGCGCGTGCTGCTCTGTTTCCCGCCGCCCGACTCCCGCCCGGTGCGCCGTGCTGCTCTCGGCGGCTAGCTGCTCCCGCCCTGCCCCGCTCCGCCCGACCGCCGTTCAACGAAACACACGCTAGCACTATCACTAGCAGGCGCGCAAGCCCCCTGTTCGCTTTTTCTTTAGCATGGGTCGCGCGGGCGCTTGCGAGCAGGCGAGCGGAAGCCCGCCTGCGGATGTGTGCGCGCAATGACTCACGACGGCCGCAGAGGCGGCGTCAATCGACCGAGACGGACTTGGCGGCTACGCGCAGTGACGCAGGCGCAGCTCGGTCGCTTGTCGCCACACCTTTAGGGCGGCGGCTCGAGTTGCGCGGGCGCTTTTCCGCGGCGCGAGGAGCACGACGTTGCCGCACACCAGCGCGCCATCGGGGGTCATTCCGCTCTTTGGCACCACCACCACATCAGCGGTCCGGCTCGACATGCTCTTTCGCAGCGCCACGGCGATCCCCTTGGTTGAGGGCCTTCCAGTATGTCTGCCGCGTCTGACACTGAACGTCAGGGCAGGTTGTTGCTGGCCGGTATCGTACTCCCGGTGCGTGCAAGTGTCGCAATCGTTACAACCGCACGCCACTACCCCCCCCCGATGGGGCTGACAAGTTGCGCGATTGTGAACTCTTACGGCCCTGCAATGCAGAAACGCAAACGCCGCCCCGATGCCGGGACGGCGTTGGGCTTGCTTGGTTGTCGGCGCCTACTTCTCGCTGCACTCGCAGGGGATGCGATCGGTGCCGAGGCAGGTGCAGACCGAGAGCCGGAACGGGTCGCGGCACACGTCGGCGCCGACGCATTCGCTGCTTTCGACGTGCCCGCCGACGCTCCGGCAGGACACGCGCATCTCTATCGGTTTCTCGCTGCACGCGGCCTGCTCTTTGGCGGTCGCAAGCGCCGCGCACGTCTTTTCCGCGCAGCACCCGTAGACCGAACTGCATGCAAAGCAGCCGCGGTCGTCGCATCCCCGCCCAGTCCAGGTGCGCTCAATGAAGTAGCACTGGCTTGGCGCGGGACAGTCCTCTCCGGCGTCGGCGGGCGATGCATCTGGAGCGGATGGGGTTGGGGCGCCGCAGGCGGCGACGATCAAGACAAATGCAGCCGCGCGCATCATGCCCCCTCCTGTGGCGTCCGGCGACGGCCCTGCCGACGGCCGCGGATGAAAAGATCGATGGACTCCACGGTCGGCTCGACACCGCGCCAGAACACAACCGACTGCTCGCGCAGCCACTGGAGCTCGTCTTCGGTGGGCTTCGTGATGGCTGCCCACGGCGAGACGAGGTACTCGCGCAGAAGCGGCTCTATCGGGGCCGCCTGAAGCGCCTCGACAAGATCGCCCTCGCGCACGCCGAGAGCCAGCGCAAGTTTGGTGATCGTGTCGTGGTCCGCCGACTGCGTCGCGCCCGTCTCGAGATTCGCGATGGTGACGTAATGCACCCCCGCCTTGCCGGCGAGCGCCCGTTGCGACAGCCCGGCAGCGTCCCGCAACTTGCGCAGGTTCACGCCGATCACTCCCGCCCGCCTCTTTGGCCCCTTCACCACCATACGGGGCCAACCTATCCGCGATGCTAGCGTCATGGTGCTAGCCCTTCCGCTTGAAACGTAGCTACGCGCTGTTGCGGGTGCGCTAGTGGTTGTGCTAGCGTGCGCGCATGTCCAAGCGTTCCAAAGGAAGCCGACCGAGCGTAGGGGCGCGGCTGCGGACCATCCGAGATCGCGCGGGAATGTCGCAGCGCGCACTCGCTGACGCGGCCGGCGTCCACTACGTCACCATCGCGAATCTCGAGCGCGGCAAGGCGCTCGTACCGCACGTCAGGACCATCTCCGGTCTTGCGCGTGCGCTGGGGTTCACGGTTCCCGACCTCCGCAGGTCGCTGTTGGGGCGGCCATGAAGGAAACGACGAACGTCCCCGCAATCGATTGCGGCACGTCCGTACGCGACGCCCGTTCAGCGTCCCGTTCGCCGGAGGCCGCATGACCGCCCGCGCCGGCTCCGGCCACAACCATCCCCGTCCCCGTCCGCGTCCCTCGGGACGCTAGCCCCGCCCCGCGTCGCAGTCCGGCGCGGGGTTTCGCATACCCAAACCGCGGAAGTGGCCGGAAGTCCGCACTGTCCGCGACCAACAGCAGGAGTCCCCGAATGCGGGTTGTCCAGTTTTTGCGGGATGGTGGCACGCTCGAAACACTCACGGCGCGCTACGCCATCAAGGCCCGGCGGCACGAGGTTTTCCCGAATCTCGTTCTGCTCAAGTACAACCAGATCGACTCCCTGTTCTCGGAGCCCATAGTTCGCGAGTGCCGGGGCGTGGTGCTCGACGAGGCGGACGGGTGGCGCGTCGTCTCGCGCTCGTTCGACAAGTTCTTCAACTACGGCGAGGGGCACGCGGCGAGCATCGACTGGCCGACCGCGCGCGTGCAGGAGAAACTCGACGGGTCGCTGTGCTCCGTCTACTGGTACGGCGGCGGCTGGCACGTCGCGACCACGGGGACCCCGGACGGTTCGGGGCCGGTCGGCTCGCTCGACCTCTGCTTCGCTGACCTGTTCTGGCGGACGCTGGGCCGGGACAACCTCGACCACATCCCTGACGCGCGCGGCCGGACGTTCATGTTCGAGCTGTGCACGCCGCACAACCGCGTGATCGTGCCGCACCGCGAGTCGCGCGCGGTCCTGCTCTCGGTTCGCGACCTCGACACGATGCAGGAGGAGCGGCCGGGCAACTACGCCGACTTCTTCCCGGTCGTGCGCGAGTTCCCGCTCGGCTCATTCGAGGAGGCGCTCGCAACGTTCGCGACCATCGACCCCCTGCGGCAGGAGGGCTACGTCGTGGTCGACGGGCACTTCAACCGCGTGAAGGTGAAGCACCCCGGCTACGTCGCGATTCACCACCTCAAGGGCGAAGGCGTCCCGACCCCGAAGCGGTTTCTCGAAATCGCGCGCACGGGCGAGGGCTCGGAACTGCTCGCGCACTTCCCCGAGTGGGCCTCCGACTACGAGGCTGTCAAGGCGAAGTACGAGGCGCTCGCGGATGAACTCGGGCGCCAGTTCCGCGAAATCTCCGCGACCTCGACCACGCAGAAGGAGTTTGCGCTCAAGGCCACCAAGACCCGGTGCTCTGCGGCCCTGTTCGCGGTGCGCGCCGGGAAGTCGGAGACGGTGCGCGGCTTCCTGTCCTCGATGCGGATCGAGAACCTCGCGTCGGCGCTCGGGCTGAACGAGCCGACCGCGACCACGGAGGCGGCATGACCCGCCACGACGCCCTCCTCCTCCTCGGGACCCTCGCGGGGCTGCTGCTCGGCGGGTGGCTGCGATGAGGTGCAACCACACGCGCTCGTTCGTGAACGGCCGCTGCATCGTCTGCCGCCCGCTCCCGGTCGAGCCTCCGCCCCCGCGCGAGTCGAGCCGCCTCATGGTCGAGGTCTGCCTCATCACCGCGCTCACCGTCGCCGCGATTGCGGCGGTCATGGGGGTGTGGCGGTGACGCTCTCCCCTCCCGCCCGTTCCGCGCTCGCGTACATCGTCGAGAGCCTGCGCGGCCCCGACACGAACCCCGGCCTCGGCCTGTTCTCGCGGCTGCCGCAGGTCGAGCGCCGGCACGAGCTCCGCGTCGAGCTGCGCCGCTTCCTGCTCGACGCCCTCCACCTCCCCGACGAGCCCGGCGTCTTCGCGGAGTGGTCGCGGGACATGACCCCGGCGCAGGTCGCGGACGAACTCGAGCGCGGGGCGCTCACCAACCCCGAAACGAGGACCGCATGAGAACCTTCATCAACCTCGCCGGCCAGAAGTTCGGCAGCCTCACCGTGCAGAGCCTCGACGGGCGCCGCTGGCTGTGCCTGTGCGACTGCGGCGGCACCAAGGTCGTCAAGGGCGAGTTTCTCCGCAACGGCCGGGTCAAGTCGTGCGGGTGCCTCAAGCGAAACCGCGGCTGGGGCCGGACGCCGCGCGCGAAGCTGCCACCGAAGCGCCCGCTCCGCATCCGCATCGCGGAGCAGGCCGCCGAGCTGATGCGCTGGGGCGTCCCCGAGGACGTGGCCCGCGTCCGCGCCGAGCAGATGTGCGCGCCGCTCCACAAGCGCCGCGGCGACACCCTCGCGCAAATCCGCGAGGTCCCGCGCGAGACGCGGCTCGCCGTCATCGACGAGTTCGCGGTCAGTCGTCCGGGGGCTTAGGCGGGGCACGGGGAGTTGTGCGGGGCGACGTGGTGGGGATTGCAGGCAACGGGAACGGAGAACCGAGATGCGCTGGGAAGACGAGCGATACGTCAAGGTCTACACCAGAGACACGGCCGATTGGCTCGCGCTGTCCTTCGACGCGCAGGCGCTGTTCTGCCTCCTGCTCCGCAAGGTGGACCGCGCCGGGGTTTTTCCGCTCGGCCGGCAGGGCAAGAAGGCCGTCGCCATCACGCTCGGACAGGCCGCGTTGTGGCCGCGTCTCGAGCCCGCGTTGGACGAACTGGTGGCCGATGGCTGCGTCCTTTTGGACGGGGACCGGCTGATCATCCGCAACTTCCTCGAGGCGCAGGAAGCGAAGCAGTCCGACCGCGCCCGGCAGGCCAAAAGCCGCGAAACCGCCCGCGCCGTCACGAATCGTGACGAATTGTCACGAAACGTGACGCCAGAGTCACACGGCGTCACACGCGGTCACTCCGAGTCACAAGTTGTCACCCCTAGCCTAGCCGTGCCTAGCCGTGCCGAGCCGGTTGTTTGCGCTGACGCGCCGGCCCCGCTTCCGCCCAAGGAACTCGCCGCCCCCGCTCCGACCATCCCGGCCCCGCAACCTCCCGAACTCTTCAACCCCGCCGACCTCGCGGCCCTGACCGGCAAGCCTGACAAGCCCCCCGCCCCGCGCAAGTTGTCGCGGTGGCAGGCGCTGCACGCCGAGCTCGAAGCGAACCGCCGCGCCGCGTTCCCGAACACGACCAGCGACGAAGTGCCCGACACCGTCGTGCTCAACGCCGACTTCAAGGCCATCGACGCCGAGGTGGGCGAAGCGGGCATCCGGGCCAGCCACGCCGCGTGGCTCAAGAGCCCGAACGCCGCGACGGTCGGACCTCCGGGCGCGGTGAAGGTCTGGCTCAAGACGTGGCGCCGCTACTTGCGCCCCACCGCCCCCGCCATCAACCCGCGCGCCGGAGTCCGCGCCGAGTCGGTGGACTACGCAGCCGAGGAGGGAATCAACCGTGACTTCTGACCCGAAGTGGCAGGCGTTCAAGAACCCGTTTCCCGGCTACGAGTCGGAGCCCGAGGACGAGGTCCCGCTCGAGAAGCGCATCGCGGAGCACGAGCGGCAGGAGAACGCGCGACTGTCGGAGCACCTGACCAAGTGCGGCGTCCCGCGACTGGCCCGCGACCGCATCACGGCCGGGCTCGAGCCGTGCCCGTCCCTCGAGGCAATCGAGCGGTGGCACAAGTCGGGGCTCCCGTTCCTGCTGCTCTACGGGGCCGCGGGCGCGTGGAAGACCACGCCGGCCGGGTCGGTGCTCAAGAGCGCGCGGCGCGAACACTGGTTCCTCGGCCCGGACGGTCCCGTGCGGTCGTGGGTCTACGACCACCGCCGCGGGCTGTTCGTCCACGCCTGCGAACTCCGTGGGTGGGCCTACAACGCCGAGGGCGAGGCGAAACTCGCGCGGGCCCGGAAGGTGCCGTGGCTCGTCGTTGACGACCTCGGGACCGAGACGCTCGACGGCGCGGGCATCTGGCTCTCGGCCCTCGAATACCTGGTGGACCACCGCTACGCGAACGGGCTCAAGACGGTCATCACGACGAACCTCGACGTGATCCCCGACGAGAAGCGGGCGCGGAACTCGGACGGCTCATTCGCCAAGGACGCGCGCGACTTCCGCGACCACTACGGGGAGCGCATCGCCCGGCGCATCCGCGAAGAGGGCGTCGTGGCCTGCGCCGGAAAGGCGGCACGGATGGTGAACGCATGACCACCCGAGAACTCGCGAGGCAAATTGAATGGCTGCACCTCGAGCGCGACCAGTACCGGCAGCAGCGGGACGCAGCGGAGGCGGAGGTGGCGCGGCTCAAGGCGCAGCTCGCGACCGCGTGGGGGCACCTCAACGCGGCGCAGGCGGAGATCACTCGGCTGTCGCGGCCCTCGTCGCCCGCTGGCCCGAGCACCTGCGCGAGGACTTCGAGGAAAGGGCGGCCATCGTCGCGGAGGGCTGCGGTGTGAGTCGCGAGGAGTCGGAGTGGATGGCGTACCGGCAGATAACCGAGAGGGAGGCGAAGCGATGAACAAGGACGGACTCAAGAACGCGGTGGTCGCGCTGCTGGCGCGGCGGACATCCCCGGTGCGCGCCGCCGAAATCGGCGCGGCGGTTGGGCTGAACATGAAGGTGTTTGCGGAGTCGCGCGAACTCGACCGCACGATGCAGAAACTCCGCAAGGAGGGGCGGGTCCGTGCGACTTCGCTCGGGTGGGTCGTCGCGTCGCGGACCCCCTGCGAGCACTGCGGCGGGACGGGGTGGGCGCCGCGATGACCGACGAGATTTGGATCCTGTTCGCGGTGGCGGTGGCGGTGGCGTTTGGCGGCTGGTTCTTCGAGCACAACACCGGCACGTACACCGGAACGGAGTGCGCGAAGGTCTGCGCCCCGTTCACGGTGGAGGCGTTCCGCCCCACGCCGCGCGCGCTCTCGATGGACTGCAAGTGCGACACGAAGCGTCCGACGCCGGAGGCGAAGCCGTGAGCACCACCGAAGCCGAGTGGAAGGCGCTGGCCGCGTACCGCGAGCGGCTGTTCGCGGAGATTCGTAAGGCGCTCGACCGCAGTAGCCACCACAAGTCCTACGAGGGCGCCCTCGAAGTCCTGATGCCGGGGTTCTTCGGTGGCGACGAGTGGACGCTCGAACTGCACTGCTACGTCCTCGGCCCGTGGCGCCACTACGAGTGGCACGGCCCGACGCTCGGCCAGTGCGTCGCGGAGGCGAACGCGGACCTCGACTCGTGGACGGAGGAGGACCCGTGACCGACCTCGACCTCCTGCGCGCGGAACTCGCTTCGGTGAAGGAGCAGCGCGACACGGCGCTGCGGCTGGCGGACCGGCTCGAGGAGCAACTGTTCCGCGAGCGCCTCGCGCGGACGCTGCCGGGGATCCCGCTGCACGGGGAGCCGGCGACCGAGGCGGAGATGCGGCTCGGGCGCGACCCGTTCGAAGCCCTGCTGCCGGGCGTCGGGCGGCTTGCGAGCGAGGGCGTGATTCGGCCGGACAACCCCGTTCGCGACCTGATGCCGCACCGGGGCCTGCGGCTGGTGGTGGACAACGACGCGAAGGAGAGCGCGTGAACCTCGACCTCAACATTCCGCACGGCACGGTCGTCTACGTCACGCGCGGCGATGGCACGGAGTTGAAGACGAAGACGCGCTCGCTGCCGAGGCGCATGAACAACGAGTGGTCCGTGTCGGTGTACGTCCGCGGCTACCCATGGTTCCCGTTGCGGAAGGTTCGCCTCGCCGCCGACAAAGAAGCCAACCGACGGGAGGCCCCGTGAAGTTCACCCCCGAGGCCATCGCGGCGACCCAGCGGCGGGCGCAGGAGCCGATACGGCGGCAGACCTTCTTCGGCGTCGAGGTGTCGCCGGCAAACGACGGCCTGCCCGAGAACCTTCTCGACCTGCCTCCCGAGGAACAGGCCCGAGCCGTGAGCGCGGTCATGGCGTCGGAGTGCGACCGCCTATTTGCCCGCCAGAGCCCCGCGCCGATTCCGACCCCTGTCGCGGACGAACCCGAAACGAAAACGCGCCAGAAGGGCAGCGAGGGGCCTTCCCGAGCCCGTTTGGTGGCGTTCACCGTCCCCCTGCGAACCGTTCCGGGTCTGAACGCCCGAGAAAACCACTGGGTTCGGGCCAAGCGCGTGAAGCAGGAGCGCGCCGCAATCTCGCGCGGGCTCCGCAAGGCCCTCGGCTGCGACCGCTGGGCCTGCTCCGGCGTCGTGTCCCTCCCCGCCGTGGTCACGCTCACCCGCGTCAGCCCCCGAGGCTGCGACTCGGACAATCTCGCTGGGGCGCTCAAGGCCGTCCGGGACTCGGTCGCGGCCTTCCTTGGCGTCGATGACGGCGCCGACTGGGTCGAGTGGCGCTACCGGCAGGAACGCGGGGACTGGGGCGTCCGCGTCGAAATCGCACCGAGGGGGGCTGCTACGAATCAAAGAAATTTGCAAGGCTGTTCGCGGGAGGGTGCATGAACGCTGTCGCGCAAACGATGGTCGAGCAGCCGCGCCGCGCCGAGTTCCTGCTCGGGGTCCACTTCGCCATCCGCGAGGGGACGCCGGGGGACCGGGCGTACATCGCGCAGACGTGGACCCAGTCCCACGGCAAGTGGGGCTGCCTCGAGTCGAAGCGGCACCGGCTCAAGAAGAAGGTCGGGCAGACGGACCTCCACGCCTCCACCCGCGCCTACGCCTCGCGCGTCCTGCACGGGTTGCAGGAGGACGGCGAGATTCGCGGCCGACCCCCGGCGCGGGTCTTCGTCGCGACCCCGGTTCTCGAGGCGCTCGGGCCGGACGCGAGCCCCACGGACCTGGTGCTCGGCTACCTCGTCGTGAGCGCGGACGGGCGGACGCTGCACTACGCCTACGTCCGCGAGCCGTACCGCAGCAAGGGGATGGCCCGCGCGCTCGTCAAGGCGGCGGACTTGTCCCGCGTCGTGCAGTTCTCGCACCGCACCGTTTACTCGGGCCGGGTGACGAAGTACGCCCGCGGCGCGGTGTTCAACCCGTACTCGTAGGAGGTCACATGGCGAAGGAAGCGAAGCGCGAAGTCCCCGAGGTGTCGATGGGTGCCGCGCCGTCTGGTCCGCAGGTTCGGCCGGGGGCGCGGGTGGAGTTCGTGGTCCTGAAGCAGTCCAGCTACGCGCTCGGGCTCGCGAAGCCGACCGACCGCATCAACTTCGCGGCCGACGCCTCGCTCGTGGACGCGGTGCTCTCGCCGCTCGGGGTCGAGTACCGGCACGAGGGCAAGCTCAAGGTCATCCCGTTCTCGGCCATCGACGTGGTCACGGTGGAGGGCTAGGCCGTGGCCGCGGGCAAGGTCGTTGAGAAGAGCGCGGCTCAACGCCCCGGCGGCGTGACGGGCAAGGGCTTCGTCAAGGGCGTCTCGGGAAATCCCGGCGGCAGGCCCAAGGGCGTCGCGGAGTTGCTCGCGCACTTCCGGGCCAACTGCACGCCGGAGCGCATGGACGCGCTGTTCCGGGGCCTCTACGAGATCGCGACCGAGGACGACGACCCCAAGGCGCGCGTCGCCGCCACGAAGGAACTGCTCGACCGGCTCGTCGGGAAGCCGCAGCAGTCGGTCGAGCTTTCGGGGACCGTCGAAGGGCTGACCGCCGAGGAGCGCCGGGAGCGGGTGCTGCTGCTTGTCGCGGAGGCGGCGGCGCGGAAGGAGGGCAAGTGAGCGAACAGCTTTGGAGCACCGCGACGCTTCTGCTCGCGGCGTTCGTCGCGTTCGGCGTCGGGTTGCTGCTCGGTTTCTCGGTCGGGTTCCGGCTGTGCGCCTCCGAGGCGGTCGACAGCCTCCGCGAGTGGGACCGGGACGCGCAGCGCCGGTTCCTGATGTGGCGGTACACGCGCAAGGACCCGAAGTGGGCCGGCGCGACGGAGGGCAAGCAGTGAACGAAGAGACGCAGGCGATTCGAGAGTTGATGGCGGCCGTCCGGGTTCTCGACCCGGTCGAGCGGCTGGCGGCAGTCGAGGCGTGGTGCGCGAAGTGGGTCGTCTACCTGTGCGAAGCCGTGACGCCGGAGCGGCCCGCGGACAACGCGCTCGGGGCGATGGCGGCCGAGTACGCCACGAAGGCCACGGCCGAAGGCGTGGAATTCCGCTCGGTTGCGCTGCTGCGCTCGACGCCAGAGCCGACGATGGACGAACTTCTCGGCGCGGAGATGCTCGCCGCGAGCCGGGAGGGGCGACCGCCGCGTCCGGTGGAGCGGCCCAAGCCGTGACCCCAGCGGAAGGAGGGGAAGCCGTGAGTCACTTCGTCGAAGAACTGCCCAAGCGCCACGAACCGCGCGGCAACGAGAGGCACTTGCTTGCTCTGGCGGACGTTCGCGCCGCGCCCGGAGTGGTCGTGGAGGAGTGTGGACCCGGATGGCTGGCGCATCGCGTGAGCGACGGTGGATGGTTGCAGTTCGCGGTGTTGGAGTTCTACGACGGGAATTGGTCCGGCGACGGCGACAAGATCACGGGCGAGCGCGTCGAGGTCGCATGGCGGGGCGAGGGGCCGGGCGGCGTCGACCATCCGCTCCGCGAGTTGCGGCACTCCTACTTCGGCCGCGACGGCTACCTGTTCTACGCCCCGCTCGACCTGTTCGCGGCGGCGATCCCGATGCTGAAGCGGTGGTTCGACGCATGACCCCCTGTACCTGCCGTCCCGAACCCCAAGGCCCGGCGCTGTCGCTGGTCGGCGGCCGGACGTTCTCGGCGCGCGGCGTGTGTACCAGGTGCGGCGCGGAGGTGAGCGAGTCGGGCGTGCCGAACCGGGCGCTGCGTGCCGCGCTCGACAAGGGCGTGGTGTTCCTGCGCTGCCCCGCGTGCGACGACTCGACCGCGCGCGTGGTTGTGATGGAGGAGGAGACGTGACCACCCCCGGCCCCTACGAGCGCCTCGCCTGACCCCGATGCTCCCCCTCACCCCCGAGGCCGTCGCGGAGGCGCTCGAATACCTCACGCCCGAGGAGCGGGCGGAGCTCGACGCGCTGTTGCCGCCGCCGCCCATCGCGTTCGCGGACCCGGCGTTCGCGCCGCAGGCCCGGTTTATCGCGGACACGTCGCGGTTCCTCTGCGTGCTCGGGACGCGCCGCGCCGCGAAGACGCAGTCCATCCTCCGGCGCTTTCTGACCGACGCCGAGACGCACCCCGGCGCGAACTATTCGTACTTCGGCCTGACCCGCCAGAGCGCGAAGGAAGCCGCGTGGAAAGACGGCCTCAAGCAGATTGACGCGGAGTTGCACCTCGGCCTCGAGTTCAACGAGGCGGACCTCAAGGCGACCACCAAGAACGGCGCGACGATCACGCTCTATGGCCTCGACACCGCGGGCGGGGCGCTGAAGGAGCGACGCCGCGGCGGCAAACTGCGCGGGGCCGCGGTGGACGAGGCGCAGTCGTTCTCGGGCGTGGACCTGCTCTCTGTCGTGCAGGACATTCTCCGGCCCGCTTTGATGGACCTGCGCGGCTCGCTGACGATCGCTGGGACGCCGGGGCTTGTGCGCGCGGGCCTGTTCTACGAACTGACGCGCGACCTCGACCCGCAGAAGCCCGGCGTGGTGAAGCGCACGAACCTCGACACCGCGACCGAGTGGTCGGTCCACTACTGGAACGCCGCGAGCAATCCCTACGTGGCCGAGCAGCAGGCCGAAGACCTCACGTCGATGCTTGCCATCAACCCGCGCATCACCGAAACGCCCAAGTTCGTGCGCGAGTGGCTTGGCCGGTGGGTGCTCGACGACTCGAACCTCGTCTACCGCTATCAGCCTGGCCGCAACGACTACGACCCGCGCACGGAGGGGCCGGAGGCGCGCAAGGACGTGCGGTGGCACTACGTCCTCGGCATCGACCTCGGGTTCCACCCCGACCCGAGCGCGTTCGTGGTGTCGGCGTACTGCGACACCGACCCGACGCTCTACGTCCTCGAGGCCGACGAGGCGCTGCGGCTCGACATCACCGACGTGGCGGCGCGCATCAAGGCGTACCAGGCGCGCTACCGCTTCGATGCGCTGGTCATCGACGGGGCGAACAGGCAGGCCGTCGAGGAGATGCGGAACCGGCACGGGCTCGCGCTCACGGACGCGGACAAGCGGGGCAAGGCCGACTTCATCGAGATGATGAACGCGGATTTCGCGCGCGGGGGTGTGAAGTTGAACCCCGCCGGGTGCGCGTGGAGCGTCGAGGGCCGCGAGAAGAACGCGCCGGCCTCGCTCGGGGAGGAATACGCGGGGCTTGTGTGGGACGAGCGCGGGCTGCGGGCCCCGAAGCCGCGCCGCGAGGAGCACCCGAGCTGCGCGAATCACGGGGCCGATGCCGCTTTGTATAATTGGAGGCACTGCTATCAGTACCTGTCGAGGCGTCCGACTCCACCGCCCGCCCGAGGGTCCGCCGAGTGGGCCGAAGCGGAGCGCAGGGCGATGCGGGCGGCGGCGGAGAGACAGGCAGCGGAGCGGCGCAAGGCCATCGAGGACGATTGGGGGCAGAATGAGTGGTGAGCCGGAGCATGCGCGCGAGATGGCGCTGGACATGCCGGAGGTGAAGCCGTGACCGACAAGCCGAAGTGCCGCGCAGTGTTCATCAACAGCGATGGGCGGCGGCTGGTCTGCAAGGCGGCAGACTGTGACGGAGCCCGGCACGCCGCCGCGTTCTTCAAAGACGGCCGCTTCGATTGCGGGCGGTGTCACGTCTCGTTCGCGAGCGCGGTCGACATCAACGAACACGATTGCGACGCGATGAGGGCCGCCAGCGATGCGGCGTTCAGGGCGTGGCGCCGCGCGCATGGGGTGACGCGGGAGGTGGAGCCGTGACGACCGACGAAGCCCGCGCCCTGCTGCCCATCTTGCTCGACCACGAAGGCGAGTACGGCACGCTCTCTCGCGCCATCAAGGCCACGCCGGGAGTCGACTGGCTGGCCGCGCTCCCGCCGTGGGAACTCGACGAAGATGAGACGCTGACGCGGCTGCGGTGTCGAATCGCGGGCGTGCCCTACGCGCAGCACGGGCCGCCGGATGCGCCGGAGTACGGGCCGCACGAGCCGTTCGACCGGATGCTTCGGCGCATCTACAGCGAGACGTTGCCGACGCTGGTGTTTTCGGACAACCCGATCATGAAAGAGGCGGAGGCAACGTGAGCAACCTGAACGCCATGACCCGCGCCGAAATCGCCGCCGTGCTGAAGTAGCCCCGCCCTCTCGCCAGCGGTGCCCGATGGGAATGGATGTGACCATGTTCGCAGAGCGCAAGGGCCCCGACGGGAAGTGGCGGCGCGCTCTGCCGGACGACGTGTGCGATGTCTGCGGCGGTGCGCCGATGGATTCGGGTTGGGGCCCGTGCTGGCGCTGTCGCAGCATCGGCACGGTGCTGCGCGAGGTGCGCGTGGCGCGGAACTACGCCCTGTTCACCATCCTCGCGAACGTCGCGGGGGGCGACACGAGCCTGCCGCCAATCGCAGACGCGCGCGGAGTCCCGAGCGACGCCGATCCCCAAGTCGCCGCGCAACTCAATCGGTCGTCGTTCAACCGCAGCTGGCTCTCGGTCGCGGAACTGACGGCCTACGACTGGAACGCGCGCGACAAGTCCGGGCTCACGGCCAAGGAACTTGCGCCGCAGTTCTGCGCCGAGGTGCTTCCGGCGCTGCTTGCGCTCGGGCCGCCGGACGAGGTTCGCGTCGCGTTCGGCTTCGACGTTTAGCCCCGCCCCACACTGAACGCCCGTGCCGCGATTTTCCTTGCGTGCGGTGTTGACACGCGGCGGACGCTTGTTTAGATTACTCCCATCAACGGCGCACGACGCGCCACGAACCGGGAGAACGAAATGGACCGCGCCACCCTGATTCAGAAGGCCGCCGCCGAGATTCGCGAGATGACCATCGCCCACATGGTCAAGGAGGCTGCCGCGCGCGGGTTCGCCGTCACCGCCGCCGAGGTTGACGCGGCCGTCAGGGCGGGCGGGAACGCGCGGGCGCGGTTCGTCGAGTACGCCAAGATCGCCTCCGGCTGCTACGCGGCGAAGATGGCCAACCCGTCGCTCTCGGTGGACGCGGCCATCGCCACCTACCGCGCCAAGGCGGGGTTCTAGGCGTTGGACGATTCGGCGGACGGGCAGTTGACACCCGTCCGCCGCGTGTATATAGTTTCTGCATCGACGGCGGGGAACGGACCCCGACGCAAACCGGAGAACGAACATGACCACCGCCGCCTTCCACCTCGTCGTCCCTGGCAACTACACCGACGAAAACCCCTCCCCGCGCGGCTACACTGGCTCCACCTACTGCGGCCACAGCACCTACACCGCGGCCGAACGCGCCGCCCGCGGCGCCCCTTCTATTGCGGTTGCATCCTCCCCGCAGGCGGCAACGTGTAAGGCGTGCCTCTCCGCATGGCGTGGTCCGCGCCGCTCGTAGGACCGCAGCGGGTAGGCCCCGAGTCGCTCGGGGCTCTCCCGCCGCAATCCTGCGGCACCGGGCCGGGAGGCCCACTGGAGACGACGATGGCGACCAAGATCGAGATCGACTGGGAGAACAGCGCGCAGGCGTGGTGGGGCGCGGTGCAGCAGATGGGGGAGGCCGAGGTGCCCGCAGACCTCGGCCGCATCCTGTTCGGCGCGCCGCAGGGGTCGAGCATCATCGTCGACGAGGCCCGCGCCGCCGAGTTGCGCCGCTGGTGCGAGCGCATTCCCGGCTGGTCGGACGGCCCCGAGTACGCGCAGACCGCCCTCGTTTTCACCGACGTTCGGCGCGTCGACCTCGCGGGCGAGCCCATCGAGTCCGGCGACGAGGGCACCGAGGACGAGACGGGCCACCGTCGCAGCTACTACGTCAACGAGCAGGGCCGCCTCGTGCTCGACATGCACGGCCCCGGTGGCGCCGAGGGACTGGCCGAGCGCCCGGTGCCCGCCCCCGTCATCAATGCGCTCGGGCTCGACCCGTCCGACTGGCAGTAGCGCGCACCGCGCCGCCCCGTCTCCGGGCACGCGGCGCATCCGGGGCGATCCGGCCCGCCCGCGCAACGGCCGGCGCAGTTTTCTCAACGAAGGGAGCAGGCGTGAGCCTCGATTTCTACCTTAAGGGACCGGCGACCACGGCACAGTGCCGCTGCATCGAGTGCGGCAACGAGCACACGCGCGAGGATCGCGAGACACTCTTCGAAACGAACATGACCCACAACCTCGGCCCCATGTTCGACGCGGCCGGGGTCTACCGCATCCTCTGGCACGGCGCCGGGCTCATGGCGGGCGACGTGCTGCCGCAACTCGAATCGGCGCTCGCGGACATGAAGGCGAACCCGGACAAGTACCGGTTGTACGACGCTCCGAACGGCTGGGGCACCTACAAGCACGCAGTTCCGTGGCTCGCCAGCATCATAGAAGCCCGTCGCGAGCACCCGACCGCCGTGGTGGACTGCTGGCGATGACCACCTCCACCCGCTGCCTCGTCTGCGGCAAGCCCACCCCCGAGTCCGGGGGGACGCTCGAGCTGTGCCCGCGCGACTACCGGCGCAAGAAACGGCACGGCGACCCGACCACGGTCGTGCAGGTGCAGTCCGAGAAGGGCACCGGGGCGCGCGTGTCCGTGCGCCTCACCGTCTCCGAGCGCGCGGCCGTCGAGTCGCACGCGGCCCGGCTCCGCGTCACGCCCGCGAGCCTGTACCGGCGGGCGGTGAGGGAACTGCTCGGGCGGCTGGCGAAGGTCAGACCGGGCGGGTAGGCTTCACGCAATCCGTCCGCGCGACGGGGAGACGACTGCGCGCCCGACTCCGAAAGGGGCCGGGCGCTTCTCTTTGGGGCCTCACTTGTGCGGGTCTGCCCGATTTCGTAAAGTGTACGCGTCGCAACCTTGCGGGCCCCTCGGAACTCCGGCCCGGCAGCACGCTCGCCTGCGTTAGAGCGCAACCGCGTCCGTTCGGGCGCGTTGTCTCGCCGGGTGCGCCGTGCCCCAGACCGTCACCGACCCCGCCGCCGCGGTCGTTTTCGAGGCCACCGAGGTCACGCACCTTCGCGCGCTTGTGCGGTTCATGCGTGAGACGGGCGTCGGCTACCTGCGGAGCGGTGACGTAGAGCTCGAACTCGACCCAGCGCCCGCGGTGGTCGCCCCGCCCTCTCCTCCGGCGCAGCACGAGGTCACGACCAACGACGGGTGCGCCTGCGGCCACTCCATCGAGGTCGACCACGGCCCGATGGGCTGCACACATGGTTGCGACGTGGGTCTGTGCAACAGCACGGGCAAGGAGTCGCGCCCGTGACCGACGCGGAGATCGTCGCGCAGGTGCTCCACGTCCGCCGCCTCCGCGTCGAGGCAGACGAGGCGCACCGCCGCGCCAATGACGCCGACCGCGCCGCCGACGAAGCCGACAAGGCCGCGCGAGTCGCCGCGTCCGATGCGAAGGCCGCCGAGCGTCGTTGGTGCGAGGCGCGCGACTACCTCGCAGGGTTGGTGAACCCATGAGCGAGGCCGCCGACCACCGAGTCGCAGAACCCGAGGTGCAAGCGTGAACCGCCACGAACGCCGCCGCAACGCCGCGCTCGCTCGCCGCGCCGGACAGGCCGAGGTCGTCGCCATCCGGTGCGACGTTGAGGGCTGCCGCGCGACCGGGGCCGGGGTCGTCGTCGACGCCGAGGGCAGGCGCGTCGCTGGCCTCTGTGCCGCGCACGCCGACCGCTTCGAGCAGATGCGGCAGCGCGCCATTGACGAGGCCCGCGCGCGCGAACTGCGCCGCAAGCCGTTCCGCCGCGCGCTGAACTGGCTCGTCGCGGTGGCGCTCTACGTCGCCCACTTCGCGCGCACGAAGGTCGCGCGGCTTGCCTCGCGAGGTTCCCCGTGACGGTGGACTACACGAAGTTCCGCGACACCTCCGAGCCCGTCGCCCCGAGTATCCCCGAGACGGCTGGAAACGCATGGTGGACGCTCGAGGGCTCGCGCCTTGCCGACTCCGTAACTGCGGTCATCGCGCAGCTCATGGAGCACCAGGTCGAGCGGCGCCGGCAGATGCTCGCGTGCGCGCGGCTGTACGGAAACATGCCGCTGACCGGGCTCAACGGGCTCGTGCCGTACCGGGGCCGCTACGGGGCCGACCGCGCCGCCTACAACGCGCTTCAGATCGCGGTGGACACCTTCGTCGCCAAGGTCCGCAAGAACCGCCCGCGCCCGTTCTTCCTCACGGACGGCGGGGACTGGAAGCTTCAACGCAAGGCCAAGCGCCTCAACCGCTTCATCGACGGCGTGTTCTACGACGCCAAGCAGCACGCCATCGGCCCGAACATCGCCCGCGATGGCGCCGTGTTCGGGACCGGCGCCGAGCACGTCTTCGCGCGGAACGAGCGCGTCTGCTTCGAGCGCGTCCCGATGGGCGAGTTGTGGGTCGACGAGGTGGAGGCCGCGTGCGGCTACCCGCGCACCATGCACCGGGTCAAGGACGTTGACCGCGCCGTCCTCGCGGCGCAGTTCCCCGACCACGCCGACGCAATCCGCCGCGCGCCGGGCGCGGTGAACGACTCGGCCGGCTACGTCACCATCTCCGACCTCGTGCGCGTCCGCGAGTCGTGGCGCCTGCCTTCGGGCCCGGACACCAAGGATGGCCGACACGTCATCACGATCGACGGCGTGGTGCTGACGCCCGAGGACGATCAGGAGTGGACGCGAGATCGCTTCCCGTTCGCGTTCTTCCACTGGTCCGAGCGCCTGTTCGGCTTCTGGGGACAGGGCGGCGTCGAACAGAACCAAGACAAGCAGCACGCCATCAACAAGCTGATGGCGACGATCCACAAGTCGCTGCACCTCGGCGGGACGTTCAAGATCCTCGTCGAGCACAACAGCGAGATCGTCTCCGAGCACCTCGACAACGAGGTCGGCAGCATCGTGAAGTACCGCGGCACCCCGCCGCAGTACGTCGTGCCGCAGCTCGTCCCCGGCGAATACTTCAACCAGGTGATGTCGCTGAAGGAGGCGGTGTTCGAGTCCTTCGGCATCAACCAGATGGCTGCCCGCGCCGCGAAGCCCGCGGGGCTCGGCAACAGCGGCATCGCGCTCCGCGAATACAAGGACGAGGTCAACGAGCGGCTCGCGACCCCCGGCGAGCACTACGAAAACTTCCACATCGAGCTCGCGCGCCTCGCCGTCGACACCATCAAGGACATCGTCGGCAAGAGCGGGTCCTATGCCGTGAAGGTTCCCGGCGGGCGCTTCCTCGAGACGGTGGACTGGAAGGACGTCCGCCTCGAAGACGAGCAATACAGCCTCAAGTGCTTCCCCGTCTCCTCGCTCCCGACCGACCCCGCGGGCCGCACGGCCACGGTCGAGGACTGGATCACCAAGGGCTGGATCGACGCGCGGCAGGGCAAGCGCCTGATGTCGTTCCCTGACATCGAGCAGGCCGAGTCACTCCAGACCGCGCAGGAGGACTGGCTCTCTGCCGTCCTCGACAAGATCGTCGACGAAGGCCAGATGCACGAGAGCGTGGTCGAGCCGTTCATGGACCTCGCGCTCGCCCGCGAGATGGCGCTCGAATACTACGCGCGCGGTCGCGCGCAGGGCCTCGAAGAAGCGCGCCTCGAAATGCTCCGCGCGTTCATCGAGCAGATCGACGTGCTCGAAGCGCCGCCGCCGATGGACCCGAACGCCACGCCGACGCCCGACGGCGCCGCAGCGCCGATGCCTTCCCAGCAGCCGCCCCCCTCCCCCATGCCCGCGCCCGCCGCGGCGTAAAGGACCCCCATGCCCGAAGCCGCCCCCGTCGAGACGACGCCCGCCGCTCCCGCTCCCGAAATTGCGCCCGTGGAGACTGCCGCTCCCGTGCCCGACGCCGCCGCCCCGGCCGGCGACGCCCCGGCGACCCCCGCCGAGCCCGCGAAGGTCGCGGAGCCGCCGAAGACGCCCGTGGGCGACAAGTTCGCGGTCCTGATGCGGCAGCAGGCGAAACTCCGCGAGGAGCAGAAGGCCCTCAAGGCGGAGCGCGACGCGCTGAAGGCAGAGCGCGAGCGCATCGCGGCCGAGGCCGAGGCGAAGTACGCGCCGCTGAAGGCCCTCGCGGAGAAGCAGGCCAACGCCAAGTCCGACCCGCTCGGCTGGCTCGAGGCCGCGGGCCTGACGCCGAAGGAAGTCAACGAAGTCTTCATGAACGACGGCAAACTCACGCCCGACCTCGCGGTCAAGGTCGCGAAGGCCGAGGCGAAGGCGGAGGCCGACCGGCTGCGGCAGGAGTTCGAGGCCCGCGAGAAGGCCGCCGAGGAAAAGCGCCTCGCCGCCGAAAAGGCCGTCATCGAGGCCAAGCAGGAGGAGGCGCGCAAGTACGTCGAGGAATTTAACCGGGCAACGGTTGACTTTCTGACCAAGAACGTGGAACGATTCGAGCTAATCAACCTGTACGGCGAGCAGCAGGCCGTCACCGAGTTGATGGCCGCGCAGTATCGCGCCACCGGCAAGATTCTCGAGCGCGAAGAGGCCGCCCAACTCGTTGAAGAGCATCTCGTCCGAGAGGTCGAGAAGGGCAAGGCAGCAAAGAAGTTCCAGCAGTCCGCGCCCCAGGCGTCCGCCGGGGCCACCCAGCCAGCAGCGACTCCCAGCGCCCAGAACTCGCGCAAGACGCTCACCAACGACCTGGTCGGCACCACCGCATCCGCGACCCCGAAGCCTGATGGCTCGTGGGAAGCCGCGCTGGCCGCCGCCGAGGCGGTGATGGCTCGGAAGGCCAAGAAGCCGGCTTAGCGCCAAGGCGCTAGGCACCAGCCGCATCGCCTGCACGCTTTTCGTCGGCGCCTCTGGCGTCCGCGCAGGAGAGTCACATGGCTGCAACCACGTATGACATGACGGCCGCATCGGCCGCCCTCAAGATTCGCTTCGACAAGGGCCGTCTCGAGACGATGGCCTACAAGTCGAACCCGTTCTTCGCGATGGTGCCGAAGGACACCGACTGCGGGGGCGAGTCGTTCGTCCTCCCCGTCGAGCGAGACCTGCCGACCGGCGGCACCGCGTCGTTCGCGACCGCGCAGGCGAACTCGAAGCCCGGCGTGGACGTGAAGTTCACCATCACCCTCGCGGACGACTACCAGACCGTTCAGATCGCGAACAAGGTGGTCGAGGCGAGCAAGAACAACCTCTCCGCCTTCCTCAAGATCGCCGACCACAAGATCGGCCGCGCCGTCCAGTCCTCGGTGAACCGCATCGCGGGCCATCTGTTCCGCAGCGGCACCGGCACCCGCGGCCAGATCAGCACCATCTCGAGCGGAGTCATCACCCTCGCGGACGCCCGAACCGTCACGCAGTTCCAGGTCGGTCAGATCCTCCAGGCGTGCGCCACTGACGGCGGCACGGCGCGCGCGGACCTCGGCTACGTCATCGCCGTGAACCGCAACTCCGGCACCGTCACCGTCAGCGCCACCGACGGCGGCTCGGCCGGCAACCCGACCAGCTGGGCGAACAGCGACTACCTCTCGCTTCAGGGCGACCTCAACGCGACCGGCAAGGGCCTTGCCGCGTGGCTGCCCCAGACCGACCCCAGCGGCGGCGAGTCGTTCTTCGGCGTCGACCGCTCGAAGGACCGCTCGCGCCTCGCGGGCATCTACTACGACGGGTCGAACCAGAACATCGAGGAGGCGCTCATCGACGGCATCGCGCTCGCCTCGCAGGAAGAGGCGGGCCCCACCCACGTCTTCACGAACTGGGGTTCGTGGGCGGCCCTCCAGAAGTCCTTCCACGGCAAGGTCGACTACGTCGACTTCGCCGGCCCGGCCAACATCGTGTTCCGCGGCATCAAGATCAACGGCCCGAACGGCCCCGTGTCGGTGTTCCAGGATCGCTCCTGCCCCGCGAACACCGCCTACGCGCTCGACCTCGAGACGTGGATGCTCGCCTCGATCAACGAGGTGCCGCACATCCTGACCTACGGCGGCGAGGGCCTCGAGATGCTCCGCGTGTCGAACGCGGACGCCATCGAGGCGCGCGTCGGCGCCTACTACCAGCTCGCCTGCAAGCGGCCGGGGTCCAACGCGGTCATCAAGCTCGGCGCGTAAGCGTCCGGCGCAGGCGGCCGGGTGGGCACTCTGCCCGGCCGCCTGTTCCTCGCTGTCCTGAAAGGCCACTCACATGGCAGATCGTGCATTCAAGCCCGGCCCGCAGGCTCTCGAGCCCAAGACCGTCCTCCTCACCGCGCAGGTCGCCATCGGCGCGATCGGCGCCCCGACCCTCTCGGCCGCGAACTCCAAGGGGTTCAAGAGCGTCACGCGCAACTCCGCGGGCAACTACACCTTCACCCTCGGCACCCCGAGCGGCGCGACCGACAAGTACCAGAAGATCGCGTTTGTGGGCGTCGAGTTCGTTCGCATCGACGCCGCGACCGCTCCGGCCGCCCCGCTGGTAAGCGTCGTCGCGCGCACCCCGTCGAGCGGCACCTTCCAGATCCTCTGCGAAGACGCCGACACCCCCGCCGCGACCGACCCCGCGAGCGGCGAGACGATGCTGCTCACCGTCCTCGCCGTGAACGGCAGCTAAGGGGGCCGACCATGCTCGGAAACCCCAAGCACACGGCGGCGGCCATCCTGCTCAAGCTGAACGCCCCCGAGAAGAAGAAGCCCGAGGCCGAGGAGCCGGAGGACGACAGCGCCGGATTCGAGGCCGCGTTCGAGGAACTCAAGGACGCGCTCGACAACGGCGACACGAAGGCCGGGGCCGCCGCGCTCAAGAACGCGGTGCAGATGTGCATGGCCCACGAGGGCGACGAGCCCGAGGCCGAGTAGCAACACGCGACACCGGGCGGCGGCTCCATCGTGGGCCGCCGCCTGCTGACGGCGAGGTCGCACCGTGACCGTACCAGGCAGGTTCACGCTCTCGGAACTTCGCGCCTCCGTCCGTCAGCGTGCGGACATGGTGAACTCGCAGTTCGTCACCGACTCCGAGCTCGACACCTTCATCAACGGCTCGTACCGCGAGTGGCGCGACCTGCTCTGCGCGTCCTACGGGGACGACTACTTCAGCAGCAGCCACTCGTTTACCACGAACGGGACGAGTGACACCTACGCGCTTCCCGACGACTTCCTGAAGTTGCTCGGCGTGGATCTGCTCGTCGGCTCCGAGTACGTCACGCTGCGGCCGTTCAATTTCAACGAGCGGAATCGCTACGGCGGCCAGTCGGTCGCAATCGGCAACTCGACCAACCTCCGCTACCGGCTCAACGCGAACAACCTGTGGCTGGCTCCGCGCGCGACCTCGGGCCAGACCGTGCGTCTCTGGTACGTCCCGCGCGTCACCGCGCTCTCGTCGAGCAGTGACGGGGCGATGAACACTGACGGTTCGGGCACCATCACGCTCTCGGGAGTCGTGGCGGGTGACGCCGTGACGGTCACAGCCACCGCGTCGAACGGAGCAATTTCGACCATCACGCTCACAGCAGGCACGGACTTCGCGGTCGGTGCCAGTGACTCGCAGACTGCCGCCAGCCTCGTGAACGCGATTCACGCGTCGAGCATTCTCGACTTGGGCCTGACGGCCTATCAGAGCATGTCCGATGGAACCCACGTCATCATCTTGAGCGCCGAGTCTCTCGGCTACACGTTCGCCTGGACCGCGTCCGCACACATGACGTTCGACGGAGGGTCGAGCGCATACCTCGACGGCGTGCAGGGCTGGGAGGAGTACGTGGTCGTGGACGCGGCGATCAAGTGCAAGGAGAAGGAGGAGTCGGACGCTTCGGTCCTCGCGGCGCAAAAGGCCGAACTCCGCGCCCGCATCGTGGCCGCATCCAAGAACCGCGACGCGAGCGAGCCCGCCAAAGTGGTGGACCGCACCGCCGCGAACGAATGGTGGGGGTAGGCCGTGGCCGAGAAGACCCTCTCCCCGATTCAGTCCGACGACCCGGTCGTCAACCGCATGTTCGCGCAGCTCACTACCGCCGTTAGCCCGCTGCTCAAGGCCACGCTCGCGAAGAGCGTCTCGGTCCCTTCGAGCGCCACCGCGCAGGGCAGCGTCGGCCAGTGGGCCGCGGACACGTCCTACCTCTACGTGTGCGTTGCCGCGAACGTGTGGCGCCGCGTCGCGATTGGGAGTTGGTGACGCATGGCCCTTGAGCGCCAGCCGGTCGCCGTTCCGCTCCGCGCGGGCGTCGACACCCGTTCCGACCCGAAGCAACTCCCGGCCGGAAAGCTCGAGACGCTCGAGAACGGCGTGTTCTCGACTGGCGGACAGATCGACAAGCGGGCCGGTTTCGCCTACCTCGGCGCCGCGGTGCCGGGCGGCTTCCCCTACTCGACCGGCGCCCTCCTGACCCACAAGGACCAGTTGATCGTGGGCGACGGGCAAACGATGGGCGCGCTCATCGATGGCGATACCGCGTGGAGCGACCTCGGCCGGGTGCCGCTGCTCTCGCTCTCGCAGCGTCAGATCGCCCGCGGCGACGTGCCCAAGGACGAGCAGGACAGCGCGATCCACTCGTCGGGCGCAACCGTGTTCGCGTGGCGCGAGGGCGGCAACACGACCTCGGGCGTCGTCAAGGCCACGGTCATCGATACCGCGACCGGCGCCGTGCGGCTCGCCGCCACCACGCTCGATACGGCGGGCGCGAACACCATCTCGCGCGTCAAGGCGCTGGCGCTCGGGGATTACGTCCTCATCTTCTGGGTCGGCAGCGCGGGCACCTACACGCTCTACTACAAGGCGATCAACGTCACGACTGCGACCCCAACCGTGTCGGCCCGCCTCACCATCGGCACGATGGAGTCAGCCACTAGCCAGATGCCGTGGGACGGGGTCGTCTTTGGCGACGTGGCCTACATCGTGCGCCGGTCTGCCGATTCGGGCGCCACTCCACAGATCACTCTCACGAGCATCGACACGACGCTCACCGCGACCTCCGTTGCCCACAACGAAACGGCCATCAACTGCATCGGCATCGGTCGGCAATACACGGCCGGCGGTGACAAGTTGGCGGTGGCGTGGGACGACGGCGCGCAGGGCAAGTGGCGGCAATACAACCTCGACCTGACCGCCGCGGCGCTGCCCGCCGCCGGGTTCGCGGTCGCCACCCGCCTCAAGCGCGTCGCGGTCATCGGCGCCGACCTGGCGACCTACGCCATCGGGGAGATCGATGCGACGAAGGTCGTCACGCCGTATCAACTCGCCGGCACCGCGACGAGCGGCCTGACCGCTACCCGTGGCGTCTACCTCGCCGGAAAGCCGTTCGTGGTCAAGCCGCGGTCGGTGGACTGGCTCTATGCCGCCGTCTACGTTCCCGTCTTCTTCGGAGACACGAGCAACGACTACGCGCAAGCGTCCTACTTCATCGTGGACCTGTTCTCGGGCGTGGTCGCCAAGGCTCTTTACCAAAGCGCCGGGGCCGAGCCGTCGAACTGCGTGCTCCCCGAGGTCAACGCCGTCTCCACGACCTCGTTCAAGTTCGCGGCGCAGACGCTCACGCGGAACGACGATTCGCTCGACGCCGGGTTCGGCCTCTTCACCGTCACCTCGCGCAACACTGGCGTCAACGAACTGGCTTTCGACTTCAAGCCCTCGCAAGCGCCGGGCCGCGTCGAGGTCGCCGGCGCGGTCACGTTCGGCGGCGGTGTCGTTCGCGAGTTCGACGGCGCGCGCGTGGTCGAGCAGGGCTTCCACGTCAGCCCCGACCACGTCACCACGCCCGTCAACACCGGCTCGGCGCAGACCTACAACTACCTCGCCTGCTACGAGTGGACCGACGCGCAGGGCAACCTCCACCGCTCCGCGCCATGCATTGAGGGCTCGGCGCAAATGAAGACCCTCAACCCCATCGGCTCGACGGTGGGACCCGAGGAAACGGTCACGGTCACGGCGCCCTCGCTGCGCCTCACCGACAAGACCGGCGTACAGGTCGCGTTTTTCCGCACCAAGAATGTCGGCACGACGTTCTATCGCGCCGGTTCGGTCGCTAACGACAAGACTACGGACACGGTTTCGTTCACCGACGACGTGCGCGACTCGCAGCTCGCCGTTCGGCAACAACTTTATTGCGTGGCCTCTGTCTCCGAGGCTGGCGTGCAGCAGAACACCGCGCCACCTGCCGGCGACATCGTGGCCTCGTACCGCGGACGCGCCCTCGTGGTGGACGCGCTCGACCCGCTGACCATCTGGTTCTCGAAGACGGTCACGCAGGGCTGGCCGCTCGAGTTTGCGACCTTCTTCACCATGACGGTCGACGAGGCGGGCGGAGACATCACGGGCCTCGGGGTGCTCGACGACCGGCTGATCGTCTTCAAGGCCGACCGCATCTTCTACATCACCGGGCAGGGTCCGACGAACACTGGCGCGGACAACGACTTCAGTGACGCGAAGGCGGTCCCCTCCGACGTGGGCTGCGTGAATCACCGGAGCGTCGTGGCGGTTCCGGCCGGGCTCATGTTCCAGAGCGCGCGCGGCATTTACCTGCTCGACCGCTCGATGAACGTCTCGTTCGTCGGATCCGACGTGGAGGCGCTGACGAGCGGCCAGACGGTCACGAGCGCGCTCCTGATGGCGAGCGAGAACCAGGTGCGCTTCGCCCTCGCGCCCGCCTCGCCGGACCGCGGCACCTCAACCACGACCAACACCACACTCGTCTTCGACTACCTCGTAGGCCAGTGGTCGGTGTTCCTGACGTTCGGCGCGGGCGACGCGGTGATCTACCGCGACCGTCACACGCTCCTCTCACCGGACGGCACGGTCTATCGCGAGACGCCCGGCACCTACCTCGACTCGGCGCTCCTTCCGACGCCGGCCAATTCGTTCATCTCGCTCCGCATCAAGACCGGCTGGCTGAACCTCGCCGCGCTTCAGGGCTTCCAGCGCCTCTGGCGCGTACTCGTGCTCGGGGACTACGCGAGCGCGCACCGGCTCAACTGCCGCATCGAGTACGACTACGACGAGTACGACTACGAGGACGTTAGCGTCGCCATCACGACGCAGAGCGACACGTCGGGCCGCTACCAGTACGCCGTGGTCGAGCAGCCGCTCGGCTCGGGCAACTACATCACGCTCGCCACATGGACAGTGACGACCATCGCGCGGACGCAGCAGCCGTACCAGTACGAATTCAGCCCCGCGAAGCAGAAGTGCGAAGCGGCACGGCTGACGCTCTACGACACCGAAACGACCGTCAAGGGCGAGTCGATGTCGCTATCGGCGCTCACCCTGCTCGTCGGGGCCAAGCGCGGCACCATGAAACTCCCCGCCTCGAAGCGCATGACGTAGCGAAAGGACCGACCGATGGCTGGCATCTACAACGACTTTCAGGCGCAGCAGGCTCCGCTTTCCGAGGGCAACTACTCCGGCGGGGTCGGCCGGTCGCTGGCCGACGACGAGGAAGCGCGGCGCCAGCAGGCGGCCTACGCCGAGGCGCTTCGGATTCAGGCGCAGGGCGGCGGGCCGTCGCTTGCGCAGGACGCGCTCAAGAACAACGTGCAGGCCATCAACGCGCAGGCCCGTAGCGCCATCGGCTCGGCGCGCGGCGTCAGCCCCGGCCTCCAGTCCCAGATGATCCTCCAGCAGCAGGCCGCCGCGAACCAGAACGCCGCCGGACAGGCCGCGACGCTCCGCCTCCAGGAGCAGATGCGCGCCCGCGAGATGCAGGGCGCCGCGCTCGGCACCATGCGAGGGCAGGATCAGGGCCTGCTCGGAACTGCGGGCGGGCTCCAGAACTCCCAGAACGCCAACCGCATCTCCAACCAAATGCAGGCGAACCAGATCAACGCCGGCATCGCGGCGCAGAACACCGACACCAACAAGGCCATCGTCGGCAACCTCGCGGGCGCGGCCGGCAAGGGCCTCGCGCTGCTCGCGCACGGCGGCATGGTCGAGCCGATGGGCTACGCGGACGGCGGCGACGTGGCCATCCGCGCGCCGTTCAACATGGACGACGGCCCGATGCGGATGGCGCCGCATATGATGGCGGTTGACCAGGTGCCGCCCTCGCCCGTCCCGGCGGTTGTCGCCCCCGCCTCCGCCCCCGCTACGGCACAGGACCCGTCCTTCTGGCAGCGGTTCGCGACCGCGCTCCGCAGCCAGCCGCAGGCACAGCAGCCGGGCGCGGCCCCGGCCACGAAGCCGACCCGAACGCAGGTGTTCGGGGACATGCTTTCGACGCTCGGCTCCGGGCTCGGCGGGCAGCACATGGCCGACGGTGGCCCAGTCGTGCGCCGGTTGCAACCCAACACCGCGAACTGGACGCAGGAGGAGAAGGACCGCCTCTACCGGCAGAACATCGAGGAGACGAACCGCCTCACTCGCGAGCGCGCCGCTGCGGAAGCCCGGCAGGCCGACGAGGAGACGTACAAGGACGATGGGTTCCGGTCGCGTCATGGCCGCGACCCCATCAAGGTCGGCGGGCTCCGGTTCGCGGACGGCGGGCAGGCCGAGGGCGCCGAGCAGGACGCGCCCCGCTACGCCGCCGCGCTCGCCGCGGCCCACACGCCCGTCAACAACCCCGCGCATGACGTGGTGCCCGCGATGCTCTCGCCGGGCGAGGTGGTGCTCCCGCGCGAGGTCGTGAACGGCCCGCACCCCGAGGACCGCGCGGCGGCGTTCGTCGCGGCACTCAAGGCGCACGAGGAGCAGAAGAAGCGCAGCGCAACCCCCTCGTCCTATGGGGAGATCGTCCGGCTCGAGCGCGAGCTCGCGGCCATGAAGTCGCGGCTCGGGGGTGCCAAGTGAAGCTCGAGAACTGCACGGTCGAGGAGCACGGCGGAGAGGACGGGCACTTCGTCATCACCGAGAAGGGCGCCGAGCCGTTCCGCATGGCCAAGAAGGCGATGAGCAAGAGCGACATCGCCCGCGCGCGACGGTTTGCAAACGGCGGCAAGGTGCAGGGCTACGCAGACGGCGGGCCGGTCGTCTCCGAGCCCATCACGCTCGGCGCGGCCGACCTCGATCCCGGTGCGCTCGCGGCCCCCGGCGTTGCCGCTCCGCAGATGTTCTCCGCGCCATCGGTGGGCCTGACGCCCTCTCCGATACAGCCCGAGGGCCGACTGCCGACCGCAGCCGAGATGGAGGCGTTCAAGGCGACCGCGAACCCGCTGGGCTCGTCCGGCCCTGCCCCGCTCGGCGTCCCGACACCCGGCATCACCGCAGCCGTGAACAAGGCCAAGAGCGTGCTCGGCATCGGCGGCAGCAATCCAACGCTCTCTGCTCCCTCCGCCGCCCCCTCCTCGACCCCCTCGCCGCAGAACGAGGCCGCAGCGCAGACCAAGGCCGCGCCGATGGTTGCCGGCGAGGGTTCGATGAGCGTGTCCGCGTCCTCGCGCGGCCCGGTCGGCGGAGTGCCGCGCCCCGCCGGCACGCCCGACCTCGACGCCGCGCTCAAGCTGCAGCAGCAGGGCATCGACAACGCCGCGGCGACCGCGCAGGCCGAGGCCACCGCACGCGAGTCCATCCTCCGCGACCGCGCCGCGCAGCAAGAGGCCGCGCGCAAGGGCTTCGAGGACCGGATGAACGCCCACCGCGAGCGCATGGACGGCATCATCTCGGAGATCAAGGACGGCAAGATCGACCCGAACCACTACTGGGCCAGCAAGTCCACCGGCTCGAAGGTCGCGAACATCGCCGGGATGATGTTCGGCGCGCTCGGCGCCGGCCTGACGCACGGGCCGAACATGGCGATTCAGCAGATTGACAAGGCCATCGAGCAGGACATCGACGCGCAGAAGTCCAACCTCGAGAACAAGAAGTCGCTGTTCAACATGTACCTCGCCCAAGGCGCGGACGAGCGCAGCGCGCACCAACTCGCCAAGGCGGACCTCCTCGACCTCGCCGCCACGAAGCTCGACATGGTCGCGGCCAAGTACGGTGGCGACAAGGCGAAGGACGCCGCCATGCAGGCCAAGGGCGCGCTCGGCGTGCAGGCGTTCCAGTTGCGGCAGGACGCCGAATCGAAGCGCGCCGAGAACGCGCTCAAGCGGGCGCAAGCGTCGAACTACTACGCCGAGGCCCGCGCGAAGACGGCAAAGTCGCAGGACAAGGAAGTGCTCGCCGCGCTCGCGAACGGGCACGCGCGACTCTCGCCGGCCGACATCGCGGCGCAGGGCAAGGACGTGGCGGAGCGCGCCATCCACCACGACGACGGGACCTTCTCGCTCGCGTCCGGGCCCGAGGAGGCGAAGCAGATTCGAGCGGCGCAATCGGCAACGGCGCAGGTGCTCGACCTCACGAACCAGATGCGTGCCCTTCGCGGCAAGGTCGGCGGGTTCGGTGGCGAGGTCATGGACCGCGGCGCCGTTCGCGAGGGCAAGTCGCTGACGGACCAGCTCCGCCTCAAGATCAAGGATGCCGCGAAGCTCGGGGCGCTGTCGGGGGACGACAACAAGATCCTCGACAGCATCGTGGCCGACCCCACCTCGTTTCAGTCCGACGCCGCGTTCAACTCCGCGATGGACCAGGTGGAGCGCATGGTGAAGACCGGCCGCCGCACCATCGAGAACGCGAACCTCATGAAGCCGCAGGTCAGCGGCTACGAGGCCCGTACCGCCTCCGACAAGTCGAGGAGCTAACGTGGCCGAACCCATCGTCCAGCCGCCGGTTGAGCCGGAGCCCGACGCCTACTTCCAAGACGCACAGGGCCGCGTCGTGGCGGTTCCGCAGTCGCAGGCACAGGCGGCGCTCGCGGACGGGCTCAAGCCCGCGTCCGACGATCAGGCGATGGCGTTCGAGCGCGAGGTGGCGCTCCGCAAGCAGTACGACTCCGACGCGAACCCGCTTCAGGGCCTCGCCACGGGCGCGGAGTCGTTCGCGGACACGCTCACGCTCGGCGGGTCGCGCTATCTCGAGAAGGCCCTCGGCGTCTCCGAGGAGGGGATGCGGGCGCGGCAGGCGTTCAACCCCGGCGCGGAGAACATCGGCACCGCCGCGGGCATCATCCTCCCGGCCCTCGCCACGGGCGGCGGTTCGCTCGCGGCCGAGGGCGCGGTCGGCGGCGCGGAACTGGCGGCAGGGGCGGCGCGGGCGGGCCTCGCGTCGGCGGCGAAGCGGGCCGCAGTCGGGGCGCTGGACCTGTCGGCCCCCTCGCTCATCACGAAGGCGGGCGCAGCCGTCGAGCGCGGCGTCGGTGCGCTGCTTCCCGAGGCAGAGGGCCTCGGCGCGCGCATGGTGCGCGAGGGCGTCACGAAGGCGGCCGGGTCCGCTGTCGAGGGCGCGTTCTATTCCACCGGGCACGTCCTCTCCGAGAACGCCATCGGCAGCCCGAACGCGACCGCGGAGTCCATCGCGACCGAAATCGGCCTCGGGGCCCTGCTCGGCGGCGGACTCGGGGCGGGGTTCTCGGTCGGCGGCGGCGCGCTCTCGCATCTCGCCGGCAAGGCGGCCGACAAACTCGAAGAGAGCGGCGCCGGGAAGCGGCTCGCGGAGTGGCTCGGGGGCGTGGAGGGGACGCGGAATCTCAAGGCGGCGGGGGCCATCCAAACGGACCTGCGGCGGATGGAGGATCAGGTCGGCAAGGCCGAGATGGAGAAGATCGGCCGCGAGGCTGGCGAACTTGGGCTCGTGACCCCGTTCTCGACCCCGGCGAAGGTTGCCGAACGTTCGAGCGACCTTCTCGAGAAGACCGGCAAGCAGATCGGCAACTTCCTGACCGACGCCGACGCGCGGCTCGCCGCCGATGAACTCCCGTCGGCGGCCAGCGTCATGGCCCGCGCACGAGAGCGAGCTCTCGCGCCGCTCGAGAAGAACCCGCTCGAGCGCGAGGCGGCGGCCCGCGTGGCGGCCGATCTCGATGCAATGGCCGAGAAGTACGGCGCAGCCGAGGGTCAGCCTATCACCCTCAAGGAGATGCACGAGGTTCGGCGTTGGGCCGACAACCGCATCTTCGGACTCAAAGGGAACAAGGACCCTTACGCGAGCGAATACTCGAAGGGGCTAAAGCGGCTCCGCGACACCCTGTCCGACGAAATCGAAAGCGGCGTCGAACGCTCGGGCGTAGATTCCGCCGAATGGAAGTCGCTCAACCGGACGTACCAAGTCGCGTCGCAGGTCAAGAAGGCAGCCATCAAGGGGATGCAGCGGGCCGAGGGCAACAACCTCATCAGCCCGACCGAACTGATGAGCGGCGCCGCGATGGCGGGCGGCTCAATCGCCAACGGCAATGACGACATCCTCGACGTTGGCAAGAACGGCCTCGGCGCCCTCTTGCTGGTCGCGGGCGCTCGCCGGTATGGCTCCGGCGCGCTGGGTGCCGCCGCGCGCATGATCCGCGAGCGCCTTGCCTCGAAGGCCGCCGCGCTCGAAGCCGCGACCGTCGCCGCAGAGCGCAACTTTGCCGAGGAGCGTGCGGTACGCCTCGCAGCGAAGGCGGACGCGCTTGCGACCCAGCAGGCAGACGAAGCCGCCGCGCACATCGAGGCCGTGGCCAAGAAGGCGCGCGCCGCCCGGCAGGCCGCCGACCTCGCGGACGCGGAAGCCCTCAACGCCCGCCTCGAAGCTGACCGCCTCGCCGCCGGCCCGACCGATCCCACCGCGATGGGCCTCGCGATGCAGCGCGCGGGGCTTGCCCCGGCGCAGCACATCGACGACATCAAGGCTGCGGTGGTCGCCCATGACCTCGGAGAAATCGCACGCGCCGCCGAGGCCGAATGGCAGGACGCCCTTGGGAAGTTCGCGCCGAAGGTCGAAGAGGTGGCCGAGGCCCCGGCGATGGCCACGGTCACGAAACTGCCGGTGCGCGTCCCCGAGAAGGTCAAGGCGCTGGCGGAGATCGAACGCGCATCGCAGCGGGTGAGCAACCGAATCGCGTCCGGCATCACCGCCATCCTCAACGAGTCGTCCCGCGTCGCCACCGTGGGCCGCGGCGAGGTCGCGGCCGGCGTCGCGCGCCAGTTCGGCAAACCCGACGAGGACGCGCTCAAGACCTTCAAGCGGCGCGTGGAGGAAATCCAAAAACTGGCCGACGACCCCGATCGGATGCAGGAGACGCTCGCGCGCGTGGTCGACGACCTCGAGGAGCACGCGCCAGAAACCGCGCAGGCCCTCCGCATCACCGAGGCGCGCAAAATCGCCTTTCTCGCCTCGAAGATTCCGCCGACCACGAAGCGCGGCCCCTTCGCGCGCGCCATCGCGCCGAACCCCGCCGCAGTCGCGAAGTTCCACCGCTACTACGAGGCCGTGAAGGACCCGCTTTCGGTGCTGAAACAGGCGGGCGCCGGCACCATCACGCCCGAGGCCGTCGAAGCGGTCGCGACGGTTTACCCGGACAAGTACGCCGAAATGAAGTCCACGCTTATCGAAAAGGTGGCCGCGCATCGGGGCACCCTTCCGTATCGCGCGCGGGTCATGCTAAGTTTGCTAACCGGAACGTCGGTCGATGGAACGACGCTCCTTGAATCTGTCAGGGCCAACCAGGCGACGTTCAAAGGCCCCTCCGCCGCGGACACCGGCTCCCAGCCGCGTCCCAGCCGCCCAACCAGAACGGGCATGAAGGCGGGCTCACTGTTGTCGAGCCGGCTGCTCACGCCCTCTCAAGAGGCGCGGCAGCGGAGGTAGGCCCAAAATGAAGCGCCCTCTCGTTCTCACGGCAGCGACGCTGCTCGCGGCTGCGGTCGTGTATTCCGCGTCCCCCTCCGTCTCTGCGCAGGAGGACGGCCAGCGCGTCAACCCCGCCGCCGCGTACCGCGCCCAGACCTCGAGCGTGTGCGTGACGCCCGCGGTGGACGGCGGTGTCTACCTCGACGGCGATGGCGGCCTCGCGAACCGCAAGTACATCTACGCCCAGAACCTCGGCCCGACCGTGCTGTGGTGTACCGCGGGCGGCGCCATCCCGACCGTGAACCGCGGCATCAAGATCGCCGCCGACCCCACGCAGCCGTTCGCGGCCGACCTCGGGTCGAGCGTGCGCCTCCGCTGCACGACCACGACCGCGCAGGACAACGTAGACGCCGGCTGCACGACCGTGGTCGAGGCGCGGTAATGCGCCCGCTGGCGGTGGTCGCCGCGCTCCTCATCGCCTCGACGGCGGGGGCCGCAGGGTTCCGCGCGTCCGCGTCGCTCGGGCCGTCCGGGTTCCGCGTCCCGAGCGGTGACGGCATCGTCTTCCGCGCCTCCTTCGCCACGACCGGCTGCCTCGCGTCCCCCGTGGCGGACACCGGGCAGGCGATCACGGTGACGCGGGCGAGCACGAGGACGTGCGGCAGCAGCCTCGCGACGTGCCAGAACAACGAGCTATGCGTCGAGTCGGACGGGGCGCTGGTGGAGCCGGGGAGGACGAACCTCATCGTCTTCTCGCAGGCTTTCGACAACGCGGAGTGGGCGCTGTTCAACGCGCCGACCGTGACCGCCGATGCGGCAGTCGCGCCGGATGGGACCACCACCGCCGATCAAGTGAACGCGGGGAGCGCGGCCATTCGCGATCAGGGCATCGCGGTCGCGGCGAGCACGGCGTACCAGTTCACGGTCTGGCTGAAGCGTGCGACGGGCTCAAACCAAACAGTTCCCATCTACGTGTTCAACGACTCGTCTGCGTCGGTGCTGGGGACGAACAACGCGACTGCGACCGATACGTGGCAGCGGTTCACGTTGAGCGTGACGACCCCGGTGGGCGCGACCACGGTGCAGGCCGGGTTCAACGTGGGGTCGTACAACGTCTATGCGTGGGGCGCGCAGCTCGAGGCCGGGGATGCGCCGACCACGTATATCGCGACGGCCGGAACTGCGGCCGCCCGAGCGAACGATGCGATCTCGTTTCCGATCAACGTCCCCGACTCCGAAGGCTGCGTCCGCGCCGACGTGAAGTTGCTCGCGTCGGCCTTCGCCGGGACCGCGCGCGTGCTCGGCCTCGCGGGTGCGCCGTCGATGCTCTACGTCAGCACCGACACGCAGGCGAGCGCGAACGACGGCACGAACACGGTGTCGCAGGCGGCGTCGAGCATCAGCGCGGCCTCGCGTTCGCTTCGGTCATCGTGGTCGGGCTCGACCCTGCTCGTGCAGACGGCCAGCGGCTCGACCTCGGGCTCGTATGACGGGGCGTTCGGCCTCGGGCTGCCGGTCACGGTCTACCTCGGGAGCCAGAACGGTAGCAGCAACTTCCTCGGCGGCTACGTCAAGAACATCAAGATCGGCACGCGCGCGTCGAGGTGCGACCTGTGAGCGCCCCCTCCGCCACCCTCCGCGCCATCGGCGCAGCCGTAGCCGCCACCGTGTTCGCGGGCGCCGTCGCGGGCGTCGCCATCCTGTCCCGCCCCGAGCCGCAAGCGCGCCACTTTCGAGCCTCGCGGCCGGTTCCGCCGACGTGCGCGAACCCCGAGTGCTACGAGGTCACGGCGCTCACGTCACAGGCCGCGCTCGCGCTCGGGGGCGTGAGCCGTGGCGGCGGCCCCGAGTACGTCCACGCACGCATCAAGGCGTGTCCCGGCGAGGCCGCGGCGAGCGCGCTGCCCAAGGGCATGACCGCCATCGACGACACGGCGCGCGTCGTCCCCTGCCCCGCTGACGCGGCCGAGCTCGAGGTCTGGGTGCAGGGCAAGGCGTCGGCCCCGTTCCCGTGCGCGTGCTCGACGGGGAGCGACTGCGCGGTGGACGGCAAGCCCGCGCCGCTCGGGGTGACGCTCGCGGCCGGGACGTTCACCGGGGCCGGCTGTTTTCCCAAGGTCTGCGTCGTCCTAG
>JAEHJW020000965.1_pt1 | contig 38870 bp, 62 predicted proteins | sample 9271431 | NCBI WGS metagenome assembly JAEHJW02 | reverse complement strand
GAAAACATATTTTGTTATGGCAGAGAATAATTTTTTAAGAAATCCAACATATACAATCAATCAAAAAATGGTTTATTTATGCCTACAAAGTTATTGTGGGGCAGTAGACAGTTGTTTCCCCAGTAAAGAAACTTTAGCTAAAGATTTAAACGTAACTGCAAAAACAATTTATACAGTATTAAAACAGTTAGAAGAACTTGGAGCAATAATAATAATTAATCAAGTAACAGAAACTAATCGCAAAACAAGTAATATTTATATATTATGCGATATAAACAAAGAAAGTGGTAATTTCATTCCTGAAAGCATTTTAAAATTTAAAGAGTTATCCCAAGAATCTATAAGAGTAAGAGGTAAGTAGTTAATTCTACCTACCTCTTTTTACTTATTTAACTATATAGGGTATAAGTAAATTTTACCGATGGTATAAGTAAATTCTACCGATAGGGTATCGGTCATTTTTACCGATAGGGTATCGGTAAATTTTACCGATAAATTATATACATAGAGTAATTAGATTCAAAGAAGATATATATTCAAAGAAGAAGATACATCCACCCACCTTTCTAATCCATTCCAATCTAAAAAGAGATAGATCTATTAGTCTACCTCTTCACTATCTAAATTATAAAATTTCTTTAAAATTCTAGCAGTAAGATTACTTACAGATCTGTCTTCAAAATTCGCATCCTTTTTTAAAAGTCTATGTAGTGTCTTTGGTATAGTAATCGTAATTCTTATATTGTCGTCTTTAATCAAAAAAGATACACCCCCAATAGTTAAATTATACAGGGATATATCTTTAATGGTGCAGAATGATGAAAAGTGATGCACTTATGTCTCTTCAATACTCATTAATTCAAGCGGATGCATATGTAGCGCATTACAAATACGTTCAAATACTTCTAAGCTGGGGCTATCACCTAACTCAATTTTAGAAATATGACTTTGTGAAATACCGCATATCCTTGCAAGTGCATTTTGAGAAAGATGCCTTTCCATTCTTATTTTTCTTAAGTTAAATGTAATTTTATAGACACTTTCACACCCTTTTAGCTTAACATACTACATTTTATTACAAACTACAACGCATAATTTGTGGTAAATTGTAGAAAAAATTGGTAAAGTACCACTCTGAGTGGTAAGGTTTCATGTTATAGTTTTAGCAGATATAAGTTTAGGGGGAATGAAAATTGAAAAAAAATATTATAAAAATGATAGAGAACTGCGCTGATTTTAGAAAACTGGAACTAATACATTATTTTATAGAAAAATTATTAAAATAAATAAAGTAGCAGGAGATTAACTCCCTGCTACTTTATTTTTGCAAACTATTAATTATTTTTTCTACCATATCCCATTCTGATTTGTCTAATCTAGCTAGAGTTGAGAATGTCTTTCTAACAAATTCATTTTTATCAGCTAAAATGTTTATTACAAAGTTTAATAACTCTTTATCTTCTTCCATTGATTTAAACATTTCGCCTTCACCAGTTTGGAGCCAACTTTCGCTAATATTAAATTCCTTACAAATTTTTTTCAAATTTCTTTCAGTTAGATTTACATGTCCAAGTTCTATATTTGCATATCCTGATCTATTTAAATCTATTCGTTCAGCAAACTCTACTTGGGTCATACCTAAGTTCTTTCTAAGTTGTTTAAGTCTAGTTTTCACTTTTTTCACCTCCATTTTTATTTTATCACTTTTTAAAATGTTTGTAAAGGACAAATTCAATCAATATTTATCAAAATAATACTTGATTTTTACCTTAAGTAGCATTATAATAGTCCTAGAAGAACTAAAAAATGATTTTTTAAATCAAAAACGAAAGAAGGTGTCAAAAAATGGCTGAAAAAACACAAGAAAGAATGATAGATATGATAAACAAATTTGGAAAGCTACCTTATGAAGATCAGATATTTGTAAGTGGCATAATCCAAGGTATGTATATCAAGAAAGAAAGTAAAGTTGCTACAACGTGTTCTAGTAAAAAAGTAATGCAAGCCTAACATATCTAAACAATTACAAATATATCTAACCCAGCTGCACCGCAATGGTGCTTAAATCCTACCCCAGTAGAGGTGATAAAAAGTATATTTTAAAACGGAGTATATTTTCAAATGGTCGTCGTTACTATGGTAAATATAAAGAAAACTAAGGACAGTATAACATTGCAAAAACAAATAAATATGGAGGGCAACAAATGAAAAAGGATGCATACTATTTTAGTCATGATAGCAATTCAAAGGATGATCCTAAATGTGTATTACTAATAGAACAACTAGGGCTTGAAGGATACGGAATATTTTGGATTTTAGTAGAGACACTGAGAGATCAACCGGATTATAAGTATCCATTATCTTTATTGCCAGCAATAGCTCGACGTTATAATTCCACAACACAAAAAGTTGAAACAGTAGTAAAAGCATATAATTTATTTGAATTTACAGAGGATGACTTTTTCTTTTCAGTAAGCTTAATGTGTAGAATGAAGCATTTAGAATATAAAAGAGAGCTAGCAAGTATAGCTGGTAAAAAATCCGCAGAAAAAAGAAAACAACTACAGTTGAACATCGGTTCAACCGACGTTGAACCGAATTGCAACGTTGGTTCAACAAGTAAAGTAAAAGAAAGTAAAGTAAAAGAAAGTAAAGTAAAAGAAAGTAAAGAAGAAGATCCTTGTAGTAGTTCTTTTAAAAATAAAGATTTATATAAAATTTATGAACAATGTGGATTTGGGTTTCTGAATATAACACTTACTGACATGATAGATGCAGACGTAGAAGTCTACACTAAAGAATGGGTAATAGGTGCCATGAATGAAGCGGTAAGACAAAATAAATACAAATATTCTTATGTGGAGGGGGTATTAAGAAATTGGAAAGCTAATGGGAGGGAGAATAAGAATGGAGGTACTAAACAGAATAATGAATCGAGTTCAGCATCAGACTATGACTTCTCAAAGTATACCGGATAATTATGAATGTGATATTTGCAATGATAGTAGCTGGGTACAAGGTGAAAACGGTCTTAAAAGATGCAGATGCTACGAAATGGAAATAATAAAAAGAAGATGGAAAAGGTTTGGGGTTAATCCAAGTGATGTTAAGTTAATTAATGATTATGAGCATAACACAAATATAAGAATGGAGGCTAAAAACAAAGCTATTAATTATGTTAAAGAGTTTGACACTATAAAAGAACAAAGGAATAGTAGCATGGCATTTTTGGGACAACCAGGAGCAGGAAAAACACACTTAGCGTTAGCAATAGGAAAAGCATTACTAGAAAGAAAAGAACATGTAGAGGTTATATATTTCCCATATCTCGAAGCAATTAGAGAACTTAAAGCTAATGCAATGGATCAAGAAAATTATAATAAAATTCAATCAAAATATTTGAATTGTGAACTTTTAATAATAGACGATCTATTCAAAGATAAAGTAAAAAAGGGAAAGCTCATTGGAGAACTAAATGAAGCTGATATGAAACATATATATCCTATCATAAATCAAAGATATGTTAATCATAAACCTACTATTTACAATTCTGAATGTAATGCAAATATGTTATTAGATCTAGATGAAGCACTTGGTGGAAGAATAATAGAGAGCTGCAAGGACAATATAATAATTTTTAAATATTGCAAAGAAAATAACCACAGGTTAGAGGGTGTTTAATGTTTACTGAAAAAGAAATTGCAAAAGATGTAGACACGTTGATTAAGTTATTTTTAGAAATGAAGGTAGTTACTAATTATAAGATTCAAGAAAAATTCAATCTTCAAAAACTTAGTCTATGGTCAAATAATATTTTAAAGAAAGAGAGTGAAGAAAATGTACTTTGAAGAATTATCTATAGAAGAAAAGGTGGCAGCCACTTTAAGTTATTTTAAAAGTAAAAATGAAGCAAGGATTAAAGGGCAAAACGAAGCTGATAGGCATATAAAAGAAAATGCTTGTAAGATAAAGAAAAATCTTAAAGGTGAGAAAAAAGTAAGTCTTAAATGTTAGGAGGTATTAAATGAATAAAGTTGTTTTAGTTGGTAGATTAACAAAAGATCCTGAGCTGAAATTTTCCCAAGGAACAGGAACTGCAGTAACAACATTTACTGTAGCTGTTAATAGAAGATTTAAGAGAGAAGGTCAACCAGAAGCTGACTTCATACCAGTAGTGGTATTTGGAAAGACAGCAGAAGCTACTGCTAATTATATGAGTAAAGGTAAGCTTATAAGCGTTTCTGGGAACATTCAAACGAGAACCTATGATGCTAAAGATGGTACTAAAAGATATGTCACAGAAGTAATAGCTGACGAGGTTGACTTCCTTGAATGGGGAGATAAAAAGGCAAGTGGGAATCCTACTAATGGAGTAGATTCGAGTGAATACAATGGAGACATTACACCAATAAGTGATGGCGACATACCATTTTAGAGAGCTGCAAAAGTGGATATAAATAAAATATCTAACAGAGCAATAGAGATTTATAGTACAAGCATTTACGGGATAAAAGAATCAATAGCCAGGGCAAAAGAAGAATATTTAAAAAATAATCTAAGGGAGTGAGTATTATGGGTGGAAGAATATCGGCTTTGAAAAAGAAAATTGATATATTAAAAACGGTACCTACTAATCAATATTTAGATTCATTAAAAAATGAAATAATTAATTTAAAACAAGAAGGACAATGCAAACAAGTCACTATAGACAGTCTGGAATTTGATATATCCAAAACTGAAAAAAGGCTTATAGATGCAGATGAAACTATAATTAAATTAAGTGCGGAAATACAATTATTAAAGCTAAGAGAACAGTGTCGAAAAGATGATATAGCCTCTTTGGTAGATTGTTTAAGTAGATCAAGCAACGATTTAAAAGATGCAAATGAAAATATAGCTGAATTAAAAACAAATATTAAAACCACAGAAGATAAAAAAATCAAGAATAAAATCAAAAAATTGTTTGCTAGTTAAGTCGGACTTGCTAAATATGATGTCTTTACAATGTCTTTACAATATGAGTACAAAGGAGGAATGCAAAGTGCCAAAAATACTTAAAAATTATAGGCTGGATGAGAAGATAATTAAAAAACTTGAGGACCTCCAAGAGGTTAGCGGTAAAACTGCAACAGATCTAGTTGAATCAGCTATAAATAAAATACATGAGGAATATACCAGGGCCATAAAAGGAAAGTCATTCGATGAACTTACATTGGCTCAGGTATTAGGTATGAGAATAGAAAAAGCAAGCTAGGAGGGAAACAAATTATGAAAGAAATAAATTGTCCTAATTGTAATAAAAAATTAGGAATAATTGATGAAAAAGAAATGTCTGTAACTTATGAGGATGGTGTAACACCATTTCGTCCATCATGTTCAAGTGGTTTAATAGTTTTTCATTTTGAGTGTCCTGATTGTGGCAAAACTCATATGCAAACTATAGTGCCTTAGTACAATGTAAATACAATATATTTACTATTATGTAATAATTAGTATCGTAATTGCTAAAAAATACGAATCAAGTGAGGTTAGAAAATATGAATAATAAATTTATTAAAAAGAAAGGGGTAAAACGTAACTAATCCTGGTAGACCAGGTTGCCTTATAAGTTTATATTGACCATAGGGGTAAAACAAAGGAATGTCGGCTAAGTGTAAAAGCTTATGAAAGAATGAACGGTACTAATTGTTTCCACTAACGGATTATATGTTAGTGGTTGTTATGAAAGTATGTTGGATTTCAGCAGGAGTATCAAGCTTTATAGCTGGGTACATATTAAAAGAATCAGTAGATCAATTTATATATACGCATATTGATGATCAGCAGTCAGATTCATTAAGGTGTATAAACGATTGCGTGAAAGCATTGGGTAAGCCAGTAATAAAATTACAAAGTCCATATAAATCAGTTAGCAATGTAATACAAACATCTAGATTTATTAATGGTCCATATGGAGCAAAATGCACTGATATTCTAAAGAAAAGAGTTCGTAAAGAATGGGAATATGGGAAAGATGATTTAACTTATATATGGGGATTTGATAGTTCTAAAAGAGAGCGACAAAGAGCAAATAGAACAGCTGAAACAATGGATAAATTTAATCATGAATTTCCATTAATAAATAGAAATTTAACAAAAGAAGATTGTCATGGAATACTTAGAAGTTTGGGTATCCAAAGACCTAAAATGTATGACTTGGGATATAGAAATAATAACTGTATTGGATGTGTTAAAGGTGGTATGGGTTACTGGAATAAAATTAGAGTAGATTTCCCAGAGGTATTTGCAAAAAGGGCAATGCAAGAACGTGAAATTGGTCACACTTGTTTAAAGGGAATTTACCTTGATGAACTAAACCCAACAGCAGGTAGAATAGAAGATGAAGTTATGGATGACTGCGGTATTATGTGCCAATTAAACATTAAATAAAACCTAAAACAAGGTGACGTAATATCTAAAAAGTACGAATTTGAAAGGAGAATAATTTATGAGTAATTTGAAAAAGGCTTTATACGTGTTGTTGTATGACCAATCTGATTCTGGGGACTTGGAAGTTAATGATTCAGACGAAACATATGTTGACCACATTGTAAATGCATTGATTGAGAAAAACGAAAACAGATGTCCTTTTAAAAATTATGATTGCATAGGACATTGTAAGGTAAATCATATAGGTTGCGCAGAGGGTATAAATGTAGATTGCAATAGAGAACATGAAGATATATGGAAAGATTTTATTGGCATAGAAAGTGAAGATTGAAAATATTATGTCACAAAATTAGGGGGTTAAAATTGAAAGAAGATATAATTGCTGAATTATCAAAATACTCTAAAGAAACTTTAATAAAAGCATTTATTGAAAATAATTTATTCGGAAAAGAAGACCTTTTAAGAAACGTAAGAAGTAAGGAATTTGATAATATCCAATTAAAACAAAAGAAACTTGCAGCTGAAATGAAAAAACTTAATGCCTGGAATGACCATACAAAATATGTTGAGTTAAGAAATAAATATGACAAATATGAAAAACAAATTGATAAATTACTAAAATTAATGTGATACAAAATATGAATAATATTAAAGTGGGTGAGGATAGAAAATGGAATGCATGAATTCAACTATGCTAGGGGAAAAGGCATACACATTAAAACATATAGAGAACAATGAATACATTGATATATCACTACTTAGGAGCGATATTAGAAAAGGTTTATTAAAGACTAGTGGTAAGTCTAACGGTGCATTTTATGTTGTTCAAAGTGAGTTAGATAAGTATTTAAAAATATTAGGAGGGATAAAGATATGAGTTGTAAATGTGCAACATTTGAAGTTGATGAAGGAAGATATAGTTGTTCAGTGAGCGGTGATGGGTGTATGTATATGATACCAGATAGTAAAAGATGTGCTAAAGAATATGGTGAGGGTCCAGATGCGGAGGAAACCAATGAAAGATAAAAAACTCTATACAACTAAAGAAGAATATGAACTTTTTAAACAAGGCTATCCTGCCATGGCTATTGAATGCGAGAGTTATTGGGGATTAATAAAGGAACATGGCATAGAAATGATTGGCTTGAATGTGCTTATTAAAATAAGACCTAAAGAAGATCAAGGAGAATTTAGCTTTATGTTCGGAAAGCAAGTTATAAAAGGATGGCACAACATACAGAGATGTTAGTTCAAATTCTGAAAAAAATGCGAAGTAAAATTAAGGGGGAATTTATGTGAAAAAAACTTGTAATCACTGTGTGGCATGTGAATTTATAGAATGTTCAGAACTTAAAAATTCTAAATTCTTTTGCCACCAAGCAAATGCAAACTTAGAAAATTTATGGGGTGCAGAGGATTGTCAATGTTATCAGCCGATAGAAGAAAAAGGCACTAGGTTAGAAAGAAAATACGAACTGGCTTTAAAAGAATTAAAAAAAGTCTATGAAGAAAATGAACAGTTAAAAGATAAATTGAACACCGCAAGAGAATGGCTATTGGATATTGCCAATAGCAATGAAAATGCAAGTGATTTTCAAAGATATATGCAACATGAATGGGATTGGAAACAATGTTAGAACTAGCTAAAGAGTTGGGTGTATCAGAATTAATATCTGATATGTTTGAAGATATAGGATTAGGAATTTGTGGAATGCAAACATTACGAAATAATGAAATGCTAATAACTACTAAGAAAAAACTTAAAAAATATAAACAAAAAACACCCATACCCACAATTATAGAAGAAATATTAATGCCTGTACTGAATGATATTCGTTTAGAAAATCAATGGAAATATGAAAATGAATTTGTATCCAAAGAAACAAAAATAACCTTAATACAATGGTTTAATGATGATAGTTGCATGATTAAATATGATGATGAAAAAGAAATAAAAGTAAATAAAAAATATTTCAGAGAGTTGTATGAAAGTAGAAACGAAATACCAGAACAGCATGAATGGGAACAATTAAAATTAATAGTTTAAGGAGTTAATGATGCCAGTATTGATTGATTTACCTGATAAAGAAGAATTTATTAGACTATATATGAGTGGTGTATCTGAAACTAGACTTCTTTTAAAATATTATGTATCAAGAAACACAATTTATAGGTGGGTTGAAAAGTTAGGTATTAGTAGGAGAAAAATACAAAAACCAATATTAAAGAAAATTAGGAGAAAATTAGTAGATAAAAATGAATTATACGAGTTAAGAGTTAATAAAAAATGGACATATTCTGAATTAGCACAACACTTTCATGTACACCGAACAACTATACGGAACAGATGTAAAGAGTATGATTTCCCTGATGTATCACATGATAATAGTAACCATTATTGGAAAAAAGAATTTAAACTTTACAAAACAAGATAGGTCGCACTTCAAATAAATGACGAATGAAAAAATATAAAACAAAGAGAGCTGCTCGTCTAGATAACATTCAGCTCCCTCACATCCCACAAGGAGACATACATATTATAGCTCATGTCTCCTTGTAAGTAAATAAAAAACATTGGAGGAAGACATATGAGTATAGCAAACGATGAAGTAATAATAAAAATGGTGGGTAAATTAACCTTAGAGTTTCCAGATATAGATCAATTGAAAGTTAGAGGAATAATAGAAGAAGTATTATATAAATTCGATGTAATTCCTCAAGAAACTGGACTAGCAGTAAGTGATGTAGAAGATAAATTGCAAATATATTTAGCGGTTAAAAAGTTGGATGGATTAAGTAAAAGAACTTTAAAAAATTATGAATATAATTTATTAACATTTGCAGGCATGCTTAGAAAACCTTTAGCCACAGTAACAACTATGGATTTAAGAATGTACTTGGCTGCTAGATGTAAAAATCTTAAGCCTAGTAGCACAAATACACAGATTTATATATTAAAAAGTTTCTTTGGATGGCTGTTTTCAGAGGAATATATACCCAAAAATCCAATGAGAAAAATAAAAGAAACGAAGGAACCATCCAGGCTAAGAGAAGCACTTACAGTTGATGAGATAGAAGTACTAAGACAAAAATGCAAGAATTTACGTGAAAGGACATTGCTCGAGTTCTGTTATAGTTCCGGATGCAGACTCTCAGAAATTGTAAGTATAGATAAATCAGATGTGGACTTTCATAATAAAACCATCAGGGTAATAGGAAAAGGAAATAAAGAAAGGATAGTATGTTTCAATACAAAATCTAAATTTCTATTGCAGGAATATATACTATCAAGAAAAGATAACAATTGTGCATTATTTGTAACAAGCAAAGCACCTTACGGTAGAATGGGCGGTAGAAGTATCGAAAGAGAAATTAGTACTATTGCTGGTAGAGCAGAATTAGGGAAAGCAATTTATCCGCATTTATTAAGACATAGTATAGCTACACACCTTTTAGCAGCAGGAATGGCATTGCATAATGTTCAAGCACTGCTAGGACACTCAGACCCAAAAACCACTCAAATTTATGCAGAAACTTCATTGGAGAATGTTGTATATGAGTATAAAAGAATTTCTTAAAAAACAAATAAGAAGGTGAATAAATGAATCGCCAAGACAGAAGATTATCGAAAAAAGAAGTGAAAAAGAATACACAGATTATAAATAAATTAACTCCAGAACAGGCTAAATTACTTGACATGATAGTTAATCAAAGAACAAATGAGCATATAAATGATTTTAACAAATTAGTAGATAGAAATATGACAGCAGCACTCATAAATTATGGTGTTAAATATGAGGATATAGAGGGAATACAAAAGGATATGAGTAGTTTATTCGAGGAAGATTCTAAGAAATGTAAACAATTAGAAAAGGAGAGGTTAGATTTGGCAAAAATAGATTTAGAAGTAAGAGAAGCTGTAAGAGAGGTATTGAAAAATTTCACTATAAAGAAATTAGCTATAGAAGAGTTAACTTTTAAATTTCCAAAGCTAAGCAAATCTATGATAGTAAATGCTTATGCACAAGTAGAAATTGAAGTTAAAAAAGAATTGTATAAAGAAATAGAAAAGTTAGCAGAACATTCAAATGCTGAACAAACAATAAAAACACTAATGAAGAAATTCGGATTAATTAACGATATTGCATCAAAATATTATTACTGTTGGAAAACTGAGTACATGGCAGAAAAAGAAACTGTAGTTACCAAGGCTACAACACAAGAATTGGAAAAAAATGCTGATAAAATAATAGAAAAAGCTAAAGAAATGCAATGCAAGGCAAACACAACAGAAATAAATAAATCGGAGGGAAAGGAAATGAAAAAATTATTAGTACTTGAGGAAACAGTTATTAAAAATATCAAAGTTGCTGGAGAAAATGGAACATATAAAGCAGACACAAATAAAGGCGTAGAGCTTAGCAATGATGGAATGGTTATTTCTTTTAATAATGAGCAAGAATTAGATCAGTGGGTAACAGAGGTTAAACAAGTATTTAAAATGGTAATGTAATTATGATTAAAATATTAGTTTGCATAGTAATAATTTTTATAGTGTTTGCAGTTTGGTGTTGCTTATATATTGGAGCTCAGGCAGATAAATATATAGAAAAACAAGAATTAAAATTAGAAAGACCAGATTTAATCCAATTAACTAAGGGGGAATAAATTTGAAAAAAACACAATTAGAAAAAATACTTAGAGAGTATAAAACTAAAAAATCAATAGTAGATACAACTAATTCACGAATACAAGCATATCAGGATGCAATAAATAACCCGGAATTAATAAGCTCATGGAGTTATTCTCTAAATACTAGAGAGTTAGGAATGCCTGGGTCACCTACAAGAAATACTAGTTCAGCAGTAGAAAGTGAAGTATGCGCACAAATACTTACTATAGATTTAATTAAAGAATGGATAGCAGAAGATAAAAGCAGAATATACAGATATAACTTACAGATTAATATCATTGAAGGTGCATTAAAAGCACTTACTGAACAGGAACGCTATATAGTAAAGTTAAAATATTTTGAAAAAATGAGCTGGAATAATATAGAATTAAACTTTAATAAAGAATATAAACAAAAAAATGATATAACAAGTGTACAGGTAAGAAGAATAAATGAGCAGGCTATTGAAAACATATTAGAGATAATTACACCACTTAAAAGTACATTTAGTTAAAAATGAGCAGAAAACAGTATGAAAATGAGCAGAAAATGAGCAGATTTACTTAACTTAAAGATATATAATAGTATTATTAAAAGTTTATAAACAAAAGAAAAATTTCTCCCTTTTAAAATAAGCATTAGATTAGCTAGTGCTTATTTTTTTATTAAAAATGATAAAAACAGGGGAACATTCGTGTGCGTAAATTTACATTTTAAAAGATTAGAAATAGTGCAAGTTCGGCTTGGTACGAATATTATTATATAAAAATAAATTAATGTTCGGTAAAAAACAAGGTAAAAAGACATACCATTCCATATAATAACAAATATATTGAATGAACTAATTAAGACATATTGAGCGGAGAGTAACTTTAGCTAGGTTACTTGCAGATGCTCTTTTTTTATATTTTAAAATAGTAATATTTAAGGAGTGAGGAAAATGCTAAATATCTATACAAGCTATAAATGTAAGTCATGTGAATTAGAATTTGTTTTATTAACTGAAGACATTTTAAAAATGGCAAGTGGCAGATATTTAGTCTGTCCTTACTGCAACAGTAAAAGAGTTATAGTAGAAGATGCAACAAATAGTTTAAAAGAATGCATGAAAGAGAGTGCATACAAAAGAGTGCATGGGTCAATGAGGCAGGTGAAATAATGAAATGAGAAGAAAAGGTAAGAATGCAGCTATAGCAATAAAAGATAGTACGGAGTTAAAAAGAGTTTGTAATGATTTAAAAATTAGAGCTCCAAAAGCATATGTACTATTTATGATTGGACTTACTACTGGATACAGAGGTGGAGATCTAGTAAAACTTACTATAGGTGATATAAGGCAAGCGATTATAACTGGTGAGTTAATTATACTTGAAGAAAAAACTGAAGATACAAGAAAAGTACCATTTGAGAGAGTTGTATTCTTAAGTGATAAGTTTAAAAAATTCTTAAGTGATTATGTAAAAGGCAAAGATGATGCAGAATATATTTGCTGGTCACAAAAAGGAAAAGGTAAAGGTGCTTTAAAAAAACCTATAAGAAGAGATTCGTTAGGAAAGATATTTCTTGCATCATGCCAAAGGTTAGGAATTGCAAATATTTCTGTTGGTGTCCATACTCCAAGAAAAACATATGGATATAATCAATATATTGAACATGATAAAGATATAAATTTCGTACAAGAACTCTTTGGACATTCTACACCCAAAGTTACTAAAGAATATATTGGGATAGATGAAGAAATGGCAAAAGAAGCATCAACTACCATGGATAAGTTTGTTAGTTAGATTTGGGAAATTTATATTTTTTTTGCTTATCAATACCACACTTTTTTTATAATAGGTATTAAAATTAAAAAAAACATTATCTACAAATATATGTCATAAAAAATATAAATACCATACTCATACACATAGTGAGGGATTATTTTAACAATAATTGTAAAAAAAATATAGCAGAAATATATAAAAAAACTAGGGAAATAATTAGCTTAAGAAATGGTAGAAAATAGCGTAGCACCTAAAAATCAAAGTGCTACGATAAAGAGGTGATAAAAATAGCGAGAAGTGATAGCTTTGAAGAGATAATTGAAAGCAACCTAGACAAGATAGGTCAATGGGTTGAGGGTAATAACACTGATAAAGAAATTGCAGAAAAGCTCGGAGTTGCATATTCCACATATAGGAAATACAAGAGCACTAACGTAGCACTTAAGGGCATAATTGCTACGGCAAAAGACAAGAAAAATCAAGAAGTTGAAAAAGCTTTATTTAAAAAATGTATTGGATATAAATATACAGAAGAAGTTGCAACTAAAATTAAAGAAGAAGTACTTGCAGAAGATGGAACTACAATATTAGTTAAAGAAAGTGTAGTTGTAAAAGAAGTTAAAAAGTATTCAGGCCCAGACTTAGGAGCACAGAAATTCTATTTAACTAATAGAGCAGGTACTAAGTGGAAAGATGATCCTCATAAAACTGAAAATGATAAGAAGCTAACTAAGATTAAGGAAAGAGAAGTTAATGCTAAGGTTTTTGATATGTAAAGAGGTGAATACATGCCTAAAAAGAGCTGTAAACATTGTGGAATAGTAAACTTTAATCATGTATGTCCAGTAGTAACAAAAGAAAAGAATGAGAGAGATGCTAAGAGAGAAGATAAGAGTATTTATTGGTCGAGTAGATGGCGCAAGTTAAGAGCAGAGGTATTAAAGTATCAAGATTACATATGTCTATGGTCACTATATATTGATGGTGTAATAAGAGAAGCAAATACAGGCCATCATATTGTTACATTAATGGATGATGAATCATTGGCTTATGATATAGAGAATGTAATAGGATTGAATGAGGATGTACATGACACAATACATGAACTATACAAGACGGATAAGAATGGTGCTATGGAACTACTAAGAGAGTGTATGAGGTTATGGGATATAGGAGTAAGACTTGATGGGTTAGGCATGTTACAGTACAAGTTAAGCGTTATAGATACCCCCCCCATGTGATTAATGTGTTTTTATATGATTCCTATTCACCGACTGCCCTCAATCATTCACACGAAATCTGTAAAATGAAGGTTTTAAAATATAATAATAAGGAGGATGAAAATTTATGGCGAGGCCATGCAAGAGTGCAAAGGTTCTTACTGAATGTTCTCAGACCAAAGAAGAAATTAAAGTAAGAATTGATAATGAAGAAAAATTAAAAGGGAAAGCTGATAAAATAAATCCACCTGATTATTTAAATAATAACCAAGTGGATTTATTTAATTATATAAAAAGTGAGCTAGAAGAAAGCAAACTATTAAGCAACCTAGATGTTTATATTCTATCAAAGTGCGCTATTGCTATTGATAGATTGCAGTTTATAGAAAAAAAAGTTAATAATAACCCTAAATTATTATTAGTGCAAAATCCACTAATGAATAATAAGAAAAATTATGATGCTGATTTTTTTAGATGCTGTAACGAATTATCATTGTCACCTCAAAGCAGAGCAAAATTAGGAAATATAAATTTAATGGCAGAAAAAGAAAAAGAGGATCCAGTACTGAAAGCATTAAAAAAAGGTAGAAAGTAATGAATATAAAGAAAAATAAGGCTTATATATATGCTAAACATTGTGCTTATGCAGAAGATGAGAAGGTGGGTATATACGTAAGAAAACAGTGTAAACAATGGTTAGACATAGCAGATGGTAATGTAGAATATGCTTATATAGATGTGGACAAAGTAGAAATGATTTGTGATTTATTGAAATTAATGAGGTTTCCAGATAATCCTTTAAAAACAATAGATGAAGCTATGATAGACTATCAGTGGCTATTTATAATTGCAACTCTTTGTACTATGGATAGTGATGGTAATAGGTTGTATGAAACAGGATTGTTAGAGATAAGCAGAAAGAATTTTAAAACATATACAAGTGCAATAATATTTATAATAGAAATGCTTATAGAACCTCAATATTCTAGATTTTATAGTGTGGCCCCAGATTATAAATTATCAAGTGAGTTAAAAGTAGCAGTAAAAAAAATAATAGGTGTGAGTCCGGACATACAAAAATATTTCAAAGTAAAAAGAGATATGGTTGAATGCAAACTTACCAATATAGAATATACACCTTTAGCATACTCTAATGATGGCATGGATGGAAAGTTGGCTAATTTATTTTTAGCTGATGAAGCTGGTGCGATGGATGATTACCCAGTAGAAGCAATGCGTTCAAGTCAGATAACACTATTTAATAAGTTAGGAATAATAATATCAACACAGTACCCAAACGACAATAATGTTTTAACGACTGAAATAGATTTAGCAAAGAAAATACTAGATGGCTTAAATAACCAAAAAGATTATTTTGCTTTATTATATGAACCTAACCAAGAAATACTGAAGGAATGGCAAACTAATAATTTAGTTATTTATCAATCTAATCCCGCAGCAATAGAAATTCCTAACATATATAAAAATATATTAAAGAAAAGAAATATGGCTATTCTATATGAAAGCAAAAGAGAAAATTATCTTTGTAAACATAACAATATAAAATACAAAGGTTTAGGGGTAGAAGGTTATGTAAGTAGTGAACAAATACAAGCTTGTGAACAGGAAGAATGGGACTGGAATGGTAAAGATGTATATGTTGGAAGTGATGGCGCAGAAACATGGGATAATTCTTCTATAGTAATGGTAGGATACGACCCAAACACTGGTATAGTACACTCTAAGGCATGGAGTTTTGTCCAGGAGAATTACATTGACGAAAAGTCCAAGCGTGAAAAATTTGATTATAGAAAATCTATAGAGGATAAAAATACAATAATATGTGGAGAAAGCGTTTTGGATTACGAACAATTCGAGAGGTTTGCATTAGAACTAAGCGACATATACGGTGTAAATATAAAACAACTCGGATATGATATAAGAAACTTAAGAAATTCTGCTCAAAGATGGGAAAGAGAATATATTGAATGTGTAGAAGTTAAGCAGCATAGTTCTGTTCTGCATCCCACTATTAAGTGGCTTAAAGAATTAATATTAGCTAAAAAGTTCGCATATCACAATAATTTAGCCTATGAAAATAACTTTTGCAATTGTAGACAAACAGAAGATACAAATTTGAATAAATACATTAATAAAAAAATATCCGTTAATACTGCCGGTAAGGTAGACATGATATTTGCTACTATAAACGCACTATATTTATTAAAAGAGGAAATTTCAAAATACGGTGATTTTGTAGTACAAACTTAATGGAGAGGAGGTGAACAAATGGGATGGTTTAAGAAAAAAGAAGAAACTAGAATGACACTAGAAGAATTTTTGTTAAGTGCTTCAATATCTCCAGATACTATTACTATAGAACAAGCCTTAAATATACCAACTGTGGTAGCTTGTAAGGAAATGATTAGTAAGACCATAGCAATGTTACCTATTAAACTTTATAGTGAAGTAGATGGAAAAGTAACAGAAATAAAAGACTATAGAGTTAATCTTTTAAATGATGATACTGGAGATACGCTTGACGGTTATCAATTTAAAAAGGCAATGGTAGAAGATTACCTCATTGAGGGTAAAGGCTATGCTTATATAAATAGGCAAAGAAATAATATAAAAAGCCTACACTATATAGAAAATAGATATATTTCTATAGTTGCTAATGTTGACCCTATATTCAAGTCCCATGACATTAGAATAAACGCAGAACCTTACAGAGATTTTGAATTTATAAAATTGATAAGATCAACTAAAGATGGTGTAACGGGGAAAGGTATTGTAGCGGAAAATCAAAAAATACTATCAGTGGCATACAATACATTAGTTTATGAAAATAATCTTGTAAAAACTAATGGGAATAAAAGAGGATTCTTAAAATCAGCTAAGAAATTGAGTGAGACTGCAATGGATGCATTAAAGCTAGCATGGAAAAACCTTTATGGAGATACTGACGAAAATATGATAATTCTTAATGAAGGTATGGAATTTCAAGAAGCTTCAAGTACAAGTGTAGAAATGCAGTTAAACGAAAATAAGAAAAGCAATGCAATGGAAATATGTAAGTTGTTTAATATTCCTTATCGAATATTAGAAGGTGGCGCAACCGAAGAGGATAATAATAATTATATAAAAAATTGTATACTACCTATTTTAAAGGCGAATGAAACCGCACTAAATAAAGAACTACTTCAAGCAAAAGAGAAGGGTTCTTTTTATTTTGCAACAGATACTAAGGAATTAATGAAAGGTAATTTATTGCAGAGGTATCAAGCGTACGAAATTGCTATTAAAAATGGATTCTTACAATGGGATGAAGTTAGATACATTGAGGATTATGAACCGTATGGACTAGACTTTATAAAACTAGGGTTACAAGATGTGTTATTTAACCCTAAAACTAAAGAAATTTATACACCAAACACTGATAAAACTACAAATATAGGGGAATCAACACCGCCAAACTTGACTATATAAGAAGCTATTAAGGTTTTATATAGTCATTTTTAATTTAATAGAAAGCGAGGTGAAAATATGCGAATAGAAATTAGAAATGATTCTGTAGTTATTGACGGTTATGTAAATGCAGTTTTAAGAGATTCAAAGCCTATACCAAGACCAGGTGGAAAATTCGTTGAGCAGATAATGCCAAAAGCTTTTGAAAGAGCATTAGGCAAGGCTACTAATGTAGATATACTTTTAAATCATAATAAAGCAAGAAACTTAGGTTCTACAACACAAGGTAATTTGCAATTATGGGAAGACAATATCGGACTAAGAGCAATAGCAACCATAACAGATGCAGAAGTTATAACAAAAGCTAAAAACAAAGAATTGCGTGGATGGAGTTTTGGATTTTACAAAGATGCCGACCATTGGGAAGATGCTGGCGAGGGTTTGCAAAGACGTTTCATTGATGAAATGGAATTAACAGAAGTTTCAATAATAGACAATACTAGAATACCCGCATACATTGGCACAAGCATTGAAACTAGGGATAATAAGGAAATCATCAAGGAAACTAGAGAAGAGGACATAAAGGCAATTACAGAAGACTTAAGCACCAAGGAAGAAAAAAGAGAAGATGTAAAAATAGATTACTCAATTCAAGAAAATGAAATACAAATTTTAAAAATGAAAGGTGGCAAATAATAATGAAAAAACATATTAAAAGAATTTTAGAAACTAGAGCATTACCAACTCTTTTAGAACAAAGAAATACTTTACTTGATGAAATGGACGGAATTGTAAATAAAGCAAAAGAAGAAACAAGAGCATTTTCGAGCGAAGAAAGCACAAGATTTGAAACTATAAAAACTGAAATAGCTGCAATAGATAAAACCTTAAAAGCTGAAGAAGAAGCAAGGGCTTTTGAAAAGAAAGAAGAAAAGAAAGAAGAAACTAGAACAGCAGAAGAAATTGACAATGAAGAATTAAGAGATATATTTACCGGCAAAACTGTAGAAAAAAGAGCAAATGAGTCAATGAACACTGGAACACCAGCACAAGGTGGAATTGTTGTTAATAAAGTTCTTACAGGTGCAATAATCAAAAAGTTAAAAGATAGAAGTAATGTTTTAGGATTCTTCAATATGACTACTATTGCTGGGACACTTAGAATACCTAAAAAGGCTTCTAGTGGTACTGCAACATGGGAAGATGAAGTATTAGTACCAAATGATACAAGCAAAGCTACTATACCTACTTTAGATATTTTAGAATTAGGACAATACAGATTATATAGAGAGAGTTCATTAACTCAACAAATGTTAAATGTGCAAGAAATTGATCTAAGAAGTTTTGTAATAGATGATATATCCGAAACAATGGCTGATACTTTAGAATTAGCAGTATTCCAGGGTGATGGAACTAAAAAACCTACAGGATTAATCGCAGGAGTTCCAGTAGGAAATCAAGTAGCTTTAGCTGTTAGAGGTACCATTTCACTTGATGATTTTAAAAAATGTAAAGCTAAATTAAAGAGAGAAGCACAAAAACAGGCTAAATGGTTCATGCAAGCAGATACAATGTTACAAGTTGATTTATTAAAAGATTCACAAGGCAGACCATTACTACAACCTGACGTAACACAGGCAAGTGGATACACTATATTAGGTATACCAGTAGAATTAACAGATGCTATGCCTACTATGGCAGAAGTTGGAGCAAAAACTTTAGTTGTATTAGCAGCACCACAATGTTACCACATTAACATGCAAAAATCATTAGCTTTATATGTTTATGATGATTCAGCTTATAAAAGAGCTGGACTAGTTGGATATGGTTCAGATATATATATAGATGGTAAGGTTAAAGATGATCAATACTGTGCTGCTATTGTAAACAAAGCTTAATTTAAATAGGGTGGATTAATTTCCATCCTTTTTACTTTAAAAAAGTAGGTGGAAAATGAAAATAAGTGAAATAACCATAGATATAGTTGAAAAATATTTAAAATTAGACTATGAAGAACCATTATTACCTCTTATATTAGATGGTGCAAAAGCTTATATTAAAGGCTATACAGGAATTAAAATAGATACAGATTTAGACGCTAAAGAAGATTTAACAATAGTGTATTTAGCACTTATAAGTGATATGCACGATAATAGAAGTGTTACAGTAGAAAAAGACAAGGTAAATAAGGTTATAGACACTATATTGAATATGTATAGTGTGAATTTACTGTAAAAATGAGGTGATTATGTGCAAAATATTACTAATAAACTTAATTGTAAGTGTGAACTCTGGGGAATGATACCTTTTGAAAATGAACTTGGAGAAATGGACATAAGAGAAGGTAAGATTAAAGATATATATTGCAATATACTTCCCTCAGGTGCTACACAAAAATGGAATAGTGGAATTACTGAGAAAGTAGAACATAGCCACAAGTTTACAATACGAAGTAAAAGTATACCAGATATAAAAGTTAATATGTTTTTTAAGTTTAAAGGCTTAAAGTATGAATTTATATCTTATAATTTTGATTTTAAAAACAATGAATATATAGAGATTTTTACGAAGTTGGTGCTTGAATAATGGCTAATGGATTTGATACTAGTCAACTAGATGACTATGCAAGAGATTTATTAGGATTAGCAACGAACACTATTCCAAGAGAGAGCAAGAAATTCTTAAAAAAATCGGCAACAAAACTTTCTAGGGTGCAAAAGAAAGAAATAAAATCTTTAGGAATAGGACAACAAGGTTTTATGGAAAAGGAAATACTTGCAAGTGGTAAAAGTGGAAAAGTTTATAAATATCAAGGTAATCTAAGTTGCAGAGCATTTAATAGTCACCCTCTATCACATTTGCTCGACCAAGGTTTTATTCACAAAGGTGGAAAGAATAAAGATGGTGCTGAAAGTTTTGTACCTGGTTATAAATTTATAGAGAAAGCGCAACAACAATTTCAAACTACTTATAATAGTGATCTAAATAGTTTTATTGATGATATGATTGATAATCACGACTTATAATGATATACTAATGTAAAATATTAGTAAGGTGGTTAGTATATGGGGATGTTTGAGGTTAGAAAAGATATAAGTAAAATTAGTGGTGAATATGGTGGCGGATACGCTAATATAACTATGAATGGAAAATTAAATCTTACAATAAAAAAAGATAAGCTTATATTTAGTCAACTCTGGAAAACTTATCATACTTTAGATATAAAAAACATTACTGATGTACACTATAAAAGTGAACAAGAAATAAGCAAAGATGTTACACTTACAAGGTTACTTGCGTTTGGTATATTTGCTTTTGGAATGAAGAAGAAGAAGGTTAATAACAGTTATTATATAATTATAAGTACATTAGAAGATGGGTTCCCTAATGATATTGTATTAGAAATAGAAAATACAGTAGGTCTAGGAGCTACAATGGCGCAAGGTTTTGTTAAGACATTAAGAAGTAAAGCAATTGAATGTAAGCAACCATAAAACACTCGCAAGGGTGTTATTTTTATGTAATAAAGTAGGTGATAGATATTGTAACATTAATAGATATTAACAAAGCGATCGTAAATATAGTCACGCAAGCATTAAATGACACAGAATTTAGTACAGTTAAATTTAGCAGCACCAGTATTGAGGAGAATATAAGTAGACCATCATTATACTTAGACTTTGAAACTAATAAAACAAATAGATTCAACTATAGCCTTAAAGAGCGTAACTTAAATGTTAAGCTTTTTTATTTTACAAAAACTAAGGATAACTCTAAAATTGAGCTTATGAAAATTCAAGATATTTTAGAGAGTCTATTTTTAAAAGCAATTAAAGTTAATGAGGATTTATACTTTAATGCAAGTGAAGTTGAATTTGATGTAAATAAAAAAGATGGTTATTTAACTGCAAATTTAGAGTTATACAGCTTAGAAGAAATAGACTTTATTGATAATGCAGAAATGATGGAAACATTAGAATTTAACACTAAAATAAATTAAAAAAGGAAGGTGTAGTATGACTATACAACAACCTAATATAGAAATTAATTTTAAGCAAAAGGCATTTAGTTTTATACAGAGAAGTGCCAGGGGAAATGTAGTTCTTATAATTAAAGATGATACAGATAAGACATTTTCACAAAAAGTATATAAAAGCATTACCGACTTGGAAACAGATGAACTGTTATATACAGAAAGTAATTTACAGTTCATTAAGGATTCAATGCAGGGTGGAGCATTTAAAACTACAGTAATAAGAGTAGATATTGCAGATACTTACACAGAAGCACTGGCACTAGTAGAACCACTTAATACTGGCTGGGTAGGATTTGCAAATGGAGTAGCAGCAGATTATGAGGCACTAGCAGTATGGACCAAACAAATGAAAGTAGCTAAAAAGACTTTTATGTCTATAGTGTTTAAACCAACAACCGCACCTAATAGCACAAATGTAGTTAGCTTAACGAATGAAAAAGTTACTTTTTTAGATGCTAGAGGGGAAGTAACGGGGGATAAATTTATTCCAAGTTTGCTTGGATATTTAGCAGGTGCAAATGTAGAAAAGGGTACAACATATTTAACAATGTCTAATCTGAAAAGTGTTATAATGCCAATTAATGTGGATTCAGAATTAGAATTAGGCAAAATGGTGCTTATAAATGATGATGATAAGGTTAAAATTGCGTTAGGTATTAACTCCTTAACAAGTATTAGTACTGATGAAACTGAAGATTTTAAGTTTATAGAAATTATAGAAATTAATAACTTGATTTTAGATGATATAAGAAAAGAGTTCAAAGTATGGATTGGAAAATATAAAAATCTTTATGATAATCAAGTGATTTTTATAAGTGCTGTAAATACTTATTTTGAAACATTGGAAGAGTTAGAAATATTAGACAAGAATTTTGATAATAAGGCTGATATAGATATAGCAGCACAGAGAGCAGCTTGGGTAAATGTTAATCCTGATGCAGTAGATTGGGATGATACAAAGGTTAAAAATATGGCATTTAAGAGACAATTATTTTTAAGTGCAAATATTAAAGAACTTCAAAGCATGACAGATTTAAAATTCAATATTTCAATGGCTTAAAATAAATATATAGGATGGTGATAATATGAGCAATAAAGCTGGTATGATTTTAAACTCAAATGATGCAATGCTGTGGTTTGACGGAGAAATATTGGCAGAGTTAAGCAAAGCAACCGCAAAAGCTACAAAAGAAAGTGATGATGTAACTTTTGTAGGTGATCCAAGAACATATAAAAGAAGTAAAGGTTATAAAGTAGAAGGAAGCATCACTATTAAAAGAATAAACTCTAAAATTAACAGGAAAGTCGCGGCAGCTATGAAGGCTGGTATTGATTTAGATAGTAAAATAATTGCAAAACAAGCAAACCCTAAAGGGCAAGCAGAGAGAATAGCACTCACTGGTGTAGATATTGCAGAGTTGGTGCTATTTGATTGGGAAGCACAAGGCAATATGGAACAGGAATTTCCATTCACCGCAGTTGACTTTAACTACTTAGATTATATAAATTAAACCTTAAAAGCATCCTTAATGGGTGCTTTTAATTATTGAAAGTAAAGGGTGGGATACTATGAACACAAATAAATTAACATTAGAAGATTTTACAAAGAAAGCTATATCGAAATTTGAGAATAGAAAAATGGTAACAGATATAGAAATTGATAGTTTTGGTGGTACATTAACATTTACAAGGCCTACAGAAAATCAGTTAATAGAATACACTAATGACAATGCAAATGCAGTAGAAACAAAAGAAAATTCAGCTGGGAAACATGAAGTAATTGGTATGAATATGCCTTTAATGCTTCAAGCATCTAAGAAGCTATTATATAATACTTGTAGCTTCTTAAGAGATTCAGAATTACAAAAAGCTATGAATATAATGGATCCTTACGACATAGCTTCACAGATTTTCGGCATAGATGAGAGTATAGAACTTGCTGGAAAGGTAGCATCAGAATTTAAAGATAATAAGGTGGAAGAAATCATAAAAAACTAATTAGAGGTAGTGGGAATCAATTAGGTGAATTATATTTTGTTTCCTACTATCTCCAAAAAGGTCACAATTTAAATTACTTATTAAACTTAAATGAGGTTGAAAAACTATTTTTTATAGAAAGTATGAATTTTGAAATAGATAATAAAGTTAAATATGATGAAATAAAGATGAAAGCTATGTTTGGAAAGGGGTGATAATATATGTCAAGAACGATAGCTACAGTATTAACTTTGCGTGATAATATGTCGGGTGGAATTGTTAGAGTAAGCAGAAATGTGCAAAACATGAGCAGAGAAACAAGAAGAGCTTCACAACAAGTTGCCACATTTGCGAATAATGCTAAAAAGAACTTTGAAAAAGTTGGAGATAAGGCTATAAAAATGGGATTAAATGCAGCGAAAGCTATTGCTGGAATAGGTGTAGCGGTTGGTGGTTTAGCTATAAAAACAGGTTTTAGTGAAGCTATGGACATGGAAGGATTTAGAACACAGTTAGAAACTGCAACTAAATCTGCTAAAAAAGCTGGAGAAATAATGAAGTGGGCAGTTGACTTAGCAAATAAAACACCTTTTGAAGCAGCACCACTCATAGAAGGTGCATCAAAACTAGAAATGATGGGAATGTCCGCTAAAAAATGGCTTCCACTTCTAGGGGATATGGCAGCATCCACTAATAAGCCAATCGACCAAGCGGTTGAAGCTATGATAGATGCACAAGCAGGTGAATTAGAGAGGTTAAAAGAATTTGGAATAACTAAAACTGCTATAGCAAAAAAAGCGGGTGAAATGTTTAGAGGTCAAGAAATTGTAAATAAAAAAGGTCAAATAGTAGATCAAGAAAAGTTTAATGAAGCAATTACTGCAATAATGGTTAGTAGATATAAAGGCGGAATGGATAAGCTTTCAAATACTACGAAAGGACTTTGGAGTACAGTCACAGGAGTAACAAAGACTGCACTTGCAAATATAGTAGGGATGCAAAATGATGGTACTATAAAGCAAGGAAGCTTATTAGATACACTAAAAGGTAAGATTAAACAAGTAGCAGACCAATTCCAGAAATGGCAAGAAGATGGCACGATAGAGAGGATAGGAAAGGCTGCTACAGATGGGTTTAATAAAATTATAGAAGTTGTCAAGAAAACCGTTAAATTCTTAGTAGATCATAAAACTTTAATAGAAAATGTAGTGATAATATATAGTAGCTTTTATGCTGCTATAAAAATCATGAAAGTACTTAAAGGTATAATATTTGGAGTACAAATAGCAATGGCTATTTTGAATGGTACATTGGTACTAACACCACTTGGTTGGATGGTCATTGCAATAGGTGCAGTAATAGCAGCCGGGGTTTTGTTATGGAAAAACTGGGATGTAGTTAAGGAAAAAGCAGATACGTTTGGTTTCGGATTAAAAAATGCATTTAGCAATGTAGGTACTTTTGTTGGGAATATATTTAAAGGGATGGCAAATGACTTTATAGATAGTATTAATGACATGATAAGTCTTCTTAATAAGTTGCCAGGTGTTAAGATTAATGCAATTAAAAAGTACGAGATGGGTGAATATGCAAGTTTGAAGCGCCCATCAGGAGATAGCGCAAGTAGGAGCTATGAAGCTATGGCACAAAGTCAAAGCGCTAAATTAACTAGTGCTAAGATTAAGAAGGCACATTCAATACCTCAAAATGCACTAGGTACTCAATATTCATATGGCGGTACAACATTAGTTGGAGAACATGGACCAGAACTCGTGAATTTGAGAAAAGGAGACACAGTAACTACAGCAAACGAAACTAGTAAAAGGCTAGGTGGAATCAGTATTGCTAAACTTGCGGATACAATAATAGTAAGAGAGGATGCGGATATAGATAAGATAGCAGATTTATTTGTTAGAAAATTAGGAAGTGCAGCACTTAATTTAGGTTAGGAGGTGTATATATGGAATTTTGGTTAATTCAAGGAACAGAAAAATTTCAATTACCAATACCACCAAAGGATTACACAGTTACAAAAACTGCTAATAATGCAACTTTTAATGTTGAAAATATTGGAGAAGTAAGTTTTATAGGTAAAAGTAACTTAACTACCTTACCAGCTATTGAAACTTTTTTCCCTAAACGAAATTATAGCTTTTGTCAATATAGTACATTTCCTACACCAAATGACTGTGTAGCACTAATTAATAAATGGATTAATAGTGGTAAGCCTATTAGGTACACTGTAACTGGTACAAGTATTAATATGGAATGTACAATAGAAAGCTTTGAGTACAAGGAGCAAGATGGCACAGGAGATATATTCTTTACTTTAGAATTAAAGGAATACAGAAGAATAATATTACAAACTAATACAGCAACAACTAATAGTACAAGTAAGACACTTAAACGAGTAGTGACTATAAAAACACCTAGCGTTTATACAGTTAAAAAAGGTGATACTCTAAGTCTTATAGCTAAAAAGGTTTATGGGAATAGTAATAGGTGGAAAGATTTATATAATAAGAATAAGTCTAAAATTAAAAACCCTAACATGATTTATCCAGGGCAGGTGTTAGCGGTATGATACAAGTATTTACTCTATACGATAATAAAATCACTACTAATATAACTCCATTATGCAAATCAATTAGTCTTAGTGGTAGTATAAGCCAAGTAGCAAGAAAGCTTGATGTCTCCTTGGCTTATTCCATATTTGATAGAAATCAAGAGCATACACAAGTTGGTCCAGGTACTAAAGTCTGGGTAACATTAAATGGTAAAGAAATATTCAGAGGTATAGTTTGGGATAGAGAACTTAATTCAAATGAAGAATTAAGCTTTACTGCATATGATTATCTTATTTATTCAACTAAATCTAAAGTTACGTATAATTTTAAAAATATTAGTGCAGATGATGCAACTAGAAAAGTGTGTAGTGAGTTAGGAGTAGCAGTTGGACCTCTAGCAAGTACATGTAGATTTAACCGTATTGTACAAGCTAAAACAGGTTACGAAACAATAATGGAAATGTACACTCAAGCAAGTAAAATCACTGGGAAAAAATATATACCAATTATGGTTGGTACAAAACTAAGTATAATAGAAAAAGGTAGCATAGTTGCTGATTTTAGCTTAATATCACAACTTAATAGTAATACTAGCAATATATCAAGCATGTCCTACAAAGATACTCTTGATAGCATGATAAATAAAGTTAAGATATATGATGATAAAAACAACCTAATAGGTCAAATTGAAAATTCTTCATGGATTAAATTTTTTGGCGTGTTACAAGAAAATTACACAAAAGAAGAGGATAAAAATCAAAATACAGTTGCTAAAAATATGCTAAATGGAATAAATCAAGAAGTATCTATTGAAGCTATTGGTAATTGGAATTGTAGAACAGGGTACGCTGTAAAAACTAAGATATTCTACATCGATGTATTACAAAGTGCAGTTATGTATATTGATGGTGATACTCACACCTGGGATGTTGGAACAGGTAAGTATACTATGAGTTTAAACCTAAGTTTTAAAAATATTATGGATACAAAGGGGGATTAATTAATGAATCCTTATATTGAAATATTAAAACATATGCAAGACCAAGGAGCAAAATATAATCCTCCGAGTATTCAATTAGGTGAAATGATTAACTCTAACACATGTAAAATAGGTGATTTGCAAATAGATAAAGATAATTTATTGATTGCAGATGATTTATTAAATATTAAAGCTGGTGATATTGTGGCAGTTATACCCACAAATGATATGCAAACATACATTATTTTAGCAAGGGTGGTGAAAGTATGAGTATATTCCCAGAAGGTGTAGATATGGATATAGTAATTGCTGAAACTGCTCAAGAAAATACTGATTTACCACTTTTAAAAGAGTATGCTTGGAATTTTGAAAGTAATGATTTCTTATATCTTAATGGTAAAAATGTAATAGTAGAAGGTATTGAAGCTATTAAAGTGTGGATATACAAAATTTTAAAAACACCAAGATACAAATATATGGCATACACTTGGGATTATGGTCATGAGTTAGAGGACCTTATAGGGCAACGATATTCCAAAGAGTTTATGCAATCTGAAGTTGAAAGAAACTTAAAAGACTGCCTATTAATCAGTCCATATATAAATGATCTAAGCAATATTATTGCAAGTTTAGATAAAAGAACTTTAGTTATAGAATTTACTGCAAATACAATTTATGGGGATGTGAAAGTCAATGTTTAATGAGGATAGCGAAAATATATTGAATAGAATGTTAGGAAATGTGCCTTCAGATATAGACATAACTGAGGGTTCTTTTATTTATGATACTTTATCTCCAATATCCCTAGAACTTGCACAGAGCAAAATATTATTAGATGAAGTATTGAGCAGGGTGTTTGCTAAAACTGCTAGTGAAAATGGATACTCCACAGAGCTTGAACAAAGGTGTAATGAATTTGGTATAACTAGAAAAGATGGAACTAAAGCAACTACGCAAGTTACATTTACAGGCACAGACAATATTGTAATACCATTAGGAACGATAGTTCAAACTTCAGGAGGATTACAATATTCAACGCTGTTAGAAGTAACTACATCAAGTGGTGTGGCTAGTGTAAATGTAGAAGCTACAAATATAGGTAATCAGTACAATATACCTGCTAATACTATTATAGAACTAGCAGTACAAATTGTTGGTATTACAGGCATAAACAATATCAACCCTACAAGTGGTGGAACAGAAATAGAAAACGATGCTGATTTATATAATAGACTAATTTTAAAAGTTCAAAATCCAACAACTTCAGGTAATGTGGCTAATTATAAAATGTGGGCATTAGCTGTTGAGGGTATTTCACAAGTTAAAGTTATACCTACATGGAATGGGCCAGGTACAGTAAAAGTTATTCTTTTAGATAGTAATAAAAGAGCACCAACTCAAGGTATTATTGATAATGTTGTAACCACAATTGAAGAAAATAGACCTATAGGAGCAACAGTAACAGTACAAGGTGCCACAGAAGTTCCTATAAATGTTACTGCTACACTTACATTAGCCGAAGGAGCAAGCATTGAAGATGCTAAAATTTTAATTGAAATACAACTTACAGAATACTTTAAAACATTAGCATTCAGTGATCCTATAGTTAGATATACGCAAATTGCAAATGCAATATTAGACACTGCCAATGTAATTGATTATTCTAATTTTAAAGTAAATAACGGAACTGCAAATATACAAATTGCTTCAGGTAGTGTTGCAATTTTAGGAAGTGTGGTGGTTGTAGTTGCTGCTTAAAGATTATATACCAAAATTAATCGCAGAGAGTAAACCATTTAGTGCTAGTTACAACGCACAGCAAAGCGAAGTAGATGGTTTTAATATTGCTATTGCTGATATTATAAACCAATGTTTTATAGATACTGCCACTTGGGGATTAGATTATTGGGAAACATTCTGTGGGTTAACGATAGGATATGAAGATTACGAAGCAAGAAGAGTAAAAATTAAATCTGTAATCAGAGGTTTTGGAACTATTAGTAAAGCTATGCTACAAAATTTATTAAAGGCCATGCCTTATGGTGATGCAGAAATAATTGAAAATCCATCAACTAGCACATTTAAAATTAAATTCAATAATTATTATAGCATACCAATAAATATTCCAGATATTTTAAAAACTATAGATATGATTAAACCAGCTCATTTAGCTTACACTTATACTTTTGCTTATGATTGGTGGGATGGAAATGCTGTTAAATCAAAGACTTGGGGTAATCTTGGTACTTGGGGCAACTTCAGAACATACGAGGAGGTAATTTAGTGAAATATACAGCAAATTATTTATTTAAAAAGCCAGATGCAACCGATACAGTTAACATTAAAGATATAAATGATAGCTTTGATTTAGTTGATTCAGCTTTAAAACAACAAGCAGATAATAATAATGCAATGTTAGTAAATGAAACTGCTAGAATTGCAAGTGAAACTGATAGATCAAGTAAAGAAACTATAAGACAAACTAATGAAACTAATAGAGCTACAGCTGAAAGTGAAAGAGTAACAGAATTTAATGCAATAACAAGTGAATATGAAACTGCTCTACATGAAAATACAGATATAGAAATTGTTGCAGCAAGACTTGGAGAGGCAAATTTAAAAGCAAAATTACAAAAAGTTGATGCGTCTTTGGCTGATATCCCGACACAAAAAACAACGAAAGAACTTGGAGCGAATTCAGATAATTTAACAGACGATAGTACTCTCTTAAATGCTTATTTACAAATTGAACCTGACAGACATCTATTTTTGAACCAAGAAAAATATTCACTAAATAGTGAATTGCTTATAAATCAACCGAATACAGTGCTAGAAGGAAATGCATTTGCAAGAGGATGGCAAGCTGGAAGACTTCGAAAATCTGCCTTGTTTGCAAATCATTCAGGAGATATCGTCAGAGTAGATATCCCATCGTCTGAAAATGGAGTAAATATTAAAAATATATCCTTGCATGGCAACGATTTAGCACAAAATGGATTGGTGATTGGTGATTATGTGTTTTCAGGTTCTAGTTTTGAAAACATTCATGTAATGAACGTCTTGGATACTGCTTTTATTTTAGAAGGTAACAACTATTCTACTTATTATGAAAAATTATTTTGTACAGAGGTAAACAAAGCATTATCTCTTAGAAAAGGAAATTCACATAATGTAACTTTTAGAGGATGTCATTTATATGCAAAAGGGTTAATTTTAGATTTATTTACCGATTTTGACATTTCCGCAAATGCTTCAAAAATGATTGTCTTTGATTCCTGTGATTTTAGTCATGTTGAACCTAGTGAACTAGAACAAATTTTAATAAAAACTGGAAAATGTAATAATGTTGTTTTTCAAAATTGTTATTTTGAAGGGGCACAAGTTCAGTTAAAAGAATATTTAATAGAATTAGGAACTATTACAGGGGTTTCATCGATGGTTAAATTCTATGATTGCCATTTCGCAGGAACAAATTATAATTATTTTTGCAAATTAACAAACGCAATTTATCCTGAATTCAAAAATTGTTACTTTGAAAGTCTGCCAAATATGGCATGGTTTAAGGCAAGCACAGACACAACAGATACAGTTAATCAAAATATTCAAGGCATGTTTTTAGATATGGTTTTTTCTAATGCTAGACCTTTAATCGGTACAGATGTAGGCAAAACTGCCATTGCTGAAGAAAAGGCATTTTGGATGATTTGTAATAAAAGTGGTTACGGTGGGGTACATCAACGCGGAGGATTTAAAGTAGCAAATAATACATTAGATAATTATATATTTAGAGGGTACGACAAAGACCTAGTTGCATATCCTTTTGCTATTTTTCATGTATCGAAAAATAGCTTATATTTTGGAGATGGAACAGTAGCACCCTCTAAAGGTTTTTATTATGATGCCCAGGGCAATATTAACTTTAACAATGGACTAAAAACAGGAGTTAACTATTTAGCAGCACTTCAAGTTGGGAATGTATGGTTATGGTGTAATGGTAATAACCAGGTAATGTTCAAACGAATTTCAGCACCAACAAGTGATGCGGACGGTCTTTACCTAACATCTTACGCAGTAACAACAGCAACAAGACCCACTACAGGCAAAACACAAGGTTCTATGTTTTTTGATGCGACACTTAATAAACCGATATGGTGGTCGGGTACAGCTTGGGTAGATGCTACAGGGACAACAGTATAAAGGAGGATTTAAAAATGGCTTTACAAAAAGATACTGAAACGAACATTGGTTTAACACTCACAAATGCTTATATAAGGATTGACGAACAGAGCGGTGGCAAGGATGGAATTAGTTTAAGAGTAAGAACTTATGTATCTAAAGAAAAGAGAGAAATAGGTTGCACGTGGATTGACGAAAAAATATACACTTTCGTTCCACTGGTCGCCGATGATTCGTTGAATTTCATTAAACAAGGTTATGAATATTTAAAATCATTACCTGAATTTACAAACGCACTTGATGCGTAGTAGGAAAATATGACGACATAACTTAATAATCAAAAGAACGATAAATCTAGACTTTTAGGAGTCTTTTTTTATTGTTCTTTTTAATGAAAAAAATAGAAATTGGAGGAATAAAAATGAATAATTTAATGATTTTTGAAGGCAAACAAGTAGAAGTATTTGAGGTGAATAATGTTATTTATTTTAATACTAAGCATGTCGCAGAATGTTTAGATATAAAAGATATAAATAGCAGTACAAGAACTTTCAATATTAAGCAGAAAAAAATATTAAAAAATTCGGATGTGCATAGTATGCATATCCGAAAATTAAACAATGCAGGTGAAATATTTTTAACCGAAAGTGGAGTATATAAATTAATATTTCAAAGTAGGAAACAAGAGGCTGAACGTTTTCAAGATTGGGTAACTGATGAAGTGCTCCCAGACATAAGAAAACATGGATCCTATGCATTGGAAGTTAAACTGCAAGAAAAAATAAGTAATACAATGAGAGCTGAAGTAAGTACATTAATAAATGACATCGTATCTCAAAAAGTAAATGAGATTGAAAAAAAGTGTTCTGCCTATTATAGGCCCGCTTGCTTAGAAAAATATAAAATAGGACAATACATAAAAAAGAGACTAGATATTAAAAAAGCAAATGAGGAATATGAAATAGTTAAAGATAGAGTACTTTTAAAGCTTAATGCAAATAAGTGGGAAGATGTACCAGTAGAAGTATTGTTAAACTCTTTAAATCTTATTGATGAGAGCATCAGAATTATAAAATTAGATAGACCAGTGAAGCAGCTAACAATTTTTGATATGTAACAATTTTATATGAAAAGAGGTTGAATATGGATAAAGAGAATTCTGTAAAAACAATAACTGCAATTTCAGGTACTGCTTTAACGTGGTTATTTGGAGGTTGGGACATAGCCCTAAGAGTATTAATCCTCTTTATGTCCCTTGATTATGCAACAGGGTTGATAAAGGCATATGTTAATAAAGTAGTCTCGTCTGATGTTGGGCTTAAAGGAATAGCAAGAAAGAGTTTAATATTAATAGTACTTATAGTAGCTGTTATGCTGGATAGATTGATTAGTAACGGGACTTGGGTATTCAGGACTTTAACTTGTTATTTTTATATTATGAATGAAGGTATAAGTTTATTAGAGAATTGTGCTCAACTCGGAGTGCCTATACCAGCAAAACTAAAAGATGCTCTTATCCAATTACAAGAAGGTAACAAAAAAGAAATCAAGGAGGAAAAATAATTATGATATATGAAATTAATTGCGGACATTGCATCCAAGGATTTGATACTGGAGCAGTCGGAAATGGACTTAAGGAACAGGATTTAACAAGACTAGTAGGTAATAAAGTAATGCAGAAATTAAAATTACTAGGGCATACTGTAATAGATTGCACTGTAGATAGTGCAACTAGTGTTTCCAGTGCTCTAAGTACTATATGTGCTAAGGCTAATGCTGTAAAAGCAGAGCATTTTGTAAGTATTCACTTTAATGCTAGTAATGGACAAGGTCATGGCGCAGAAATCTTTACGTATGCAGGCATAGAAACAATACAAGCTATAAATATACTAAAAAATATTAAAGCTCTAGGATACGTTAATAGGGGCGTTAAAAATGGTAATCATTTAGCGGTAATTAATAAAACTGCTGCTAAAGCTATGTTAATAGAATGCTGCTTTATAGACAATGCAGAGGATATTAAAATATTCAATGCAGATAAGATGGCAGATGCTATTGTGCAAGGATTAACAGGACAATTAGTTAAACCAGTAGTAATTGAACTAGAAGTTAAAGTTACAAAGGTAAAATATTGTTTGGAATTTCAAATCTGGTATAACAAAGTTACTCAGACAACTTCCCCTCTAGCTGAGGATGGTGTTTGGGTACCGGCTACAGATAATGCTTATAAGCTTTTAGATAAATTGATAAGGGGGACTTATTAATGCAAGATTTATTAAATCAATTAGTGCCAATTCTAACAACTACTACAATAGCTATTATAGTGGCTATTGTAGGGTATACATGTAAAGAGGTAGTAAAGCTAGTCCCTAGTGCACTCGACTTTGTAGTAGCCAAAATAGGGCTTACAAACTATCAAAAAATCAAACTCATTGGTTTTGATGTTTGGAATCTTATAGAGGAGCAGTTTAGGCTTAGTGATTTTATAGGAGATAAGGTCCAAGCGAAAGTTAAAATGTTTGAAACTTTAATTAAACAAAAGGTACCTGGCATAACAGATGCAGATATTGAATTGTTAAGACAGAGCATTGCTGGGGAAGTTAATAAAGGTAAAACACCTTTACAATACTTTAATAATAAAGAGTAAATATATCAAAGCCACATGTTAGGTGTAAAATCCTAGCTTGTGGCTTTTTTTATTTTTTTGTTATTTTTTCTATTCCTGAAAGACTTACAATATAACTTTCTTTCTTTTTTTATATATTTATTTTTTCTTTTATATATAATTTTATCTCTTTTCACCTTTCTTTTTTTATTTTTCAAAGTCAAAAAATATTAAGCCATGCTTTTTCGTGGCCATGTTTTGTGAGAGGTAAATTTATTTAGTCGAGCCTCTTAATGGAAAAGTCCGTATACTTTTATCTTTAGCTCACCCCTTATTTTATTCTAAGCACTTTAGTAAATTGGACAAAGTATAAATAGGCTAATAAGCCATTTAAGCAACTTTGTTTTTATAGATAGTACAGTGTCTATTCGGTTTCAAAGTCCGTACCTACTTTCATTTTTGCGATTTAGGGCACAAATACAGTGTATTTTTATTTCATTTTACATATGTATTTTGGCCATTTTTAAAATCAAAATACAGTGGCCTTTTATTTTTGTATAAAATATTTTTGCGTGGCAATAATTAAATAAAAACAAAAGGAGTAATTGCATTGCAAAAATCTAAAAAGAGTTTTATTAAAGTAGATCTTACTATATTTATAGGAGTTATATCCGTCATGGCTGCATTACTAATCCCGGCACTATCTTAGTGCTGGGATTATTTTTGTACTACAAATATAAATGGGGTGAAACTGATATTTCACGACATTACTTCAAAAACTGCTCCAAGGCAACTCTTACCACTTCACTTTTATTCATCCCTGAGGCAGCGCAAAAATTCTCTAAGTACTTATTTAATGTTAGATCTATTCTTCCCTGGATAACAATATCCTTTGCATTCTCTTTTTTCTTCCTACCCATACAAACCTCCCCTTTATTTTTCATGTATACAAATATTTCATTTCTGTATACATTTATCTTTATTTATTTCTGTATACAAATACTTTATTTCAGTATACAATTATTATAATTTCATTGTAATAATTTTACAATAATTTATTAGTAATATATGGTTGACATTTTGTATTAAATTTAATATAATGTAATTAATACAAATTAATAAATTTAATATAAAATTTAAGGGGGAAATTATATGTCAATTTTAGGTTTAGATAATGGCTATCATTATACAAAAACAAGTGAAAATATAATACTTGCATCAACAATAAAAAAGGGTAAGGATATAGACATAAATACTGATACTATCCAGGTTAATTTAAATAACTTTGATTATGTTGTTGGAGATAATAATGGACAATATGTTGCAGATGGTAATAAAATAGAGAGTTTAGTAACAGAAGTATGCACAATGACAGCTATTGCTAAGAGCTTCCCAGAGGAAACTAAGATAGATGTAAATATTGTAGCAGGTCTTCCTGTTAGTTATTATTCAAAGCAAAAGGATGCTTTTAAAGAAAGGCTATTAAACTATGGACAACAAAAAATTAAAATTGGAGCTAAAGAACAATATATAAAAATACAAGATGTACTTATATATCCTCAATCAGCTGGTGTTGTTTTCATGAACGCTAAAGATCTAAAGAAAGACAGCAGCTTGATAATTGATATTGGCGGTGGTACTTGGGATGTAAGTGAATTTAATGGTTTAAAAATGGAGGAAAAGGCAACATATCAAGAAGGCCAACTTGTGTTATATTCTAAACTTGCACAAAAATTAAATTCTGAATATGAATGTAAATTTAAAAACTATGAACTTGATAGTCTTTTAAAACGTGGGTACATCACAGTAGAAGGTAATCGGATAAACTTAGATATACTTAATGATATGATAGAGGCACATGTAGATAGTGTTATTACTGATATTAAAAGAGATTTTAGCTATAAAAATGTTGATAACATCTTTATAATTGGTGGCGGCGGTATGAGATTATATGATAAAATCACAAACCATTTTAGTAATGCAGTATTAGTAGATGATCCTCAGTTTGTTAATGCAAAAGCATTTGAATTGATGGGACAAATGAAATTTAGATAAGGAGCTGGGATAATGGCAGCAAGTAGAATAAAATCAGTAAGCTTCAAGGATGATGAAAAAGGTTTGTTGGAATATGCTGAAGGTCAGGGCAATTTTTCTGAATATGTAAAAATGCTTATAAAAACTGATAAAGAAAAAGGTTTTAAATTTTCAAGAGAACAGGAAAAAGCAATAATTGAAATGATTAAAAAATATGCTCCTGCTGTTAAAGATGAAGATCTACAAAAAGATTTTGATGAAGAGGCCCTGGTAGCATTAGAGCAATTTGAAAATATGTAAAAGCTAAACTCCTTCATCGATTGAGGGAGTTTTTTATTTTTATTTTCGTATTGCATTTTCTTGCAATAATGGTATAATGAATTAAGGTTAACTTTAAAACCTAGCAAAATCAATACGTTAACTAGTTAACTTTAATAATATATGAGGTGATAATATGGCTGATGTAACATTTGGTGTGAAAATGCCAGAAGAATTAAAAAAACAAATAGACGATCTAATGAAAGATGCAGGTCTAAGAACTGGTAAGGACTTCATGCAAAGCCTTGTAAATAATTATGTGGTAGAAAAAACTAAAGAAAGTATCCCTGAGGTAGCTCAAGATTTAAAAGAATTGCAAACAATAACCCAGCGAGTAAATGATATATATTTAAACATGGGTTACAGAATTGAAAATATAAATAAGGCAAATGAAAAAGAAAGCAAAGACCAGTTAACTAAAAAGGATTCTATAATCTCAAGTTTACAAGATAAGAATAATGAATTAAATAACTCATTGGAAATATTAGAAGGTGTTTTTAATACTACTCTAGAAGATAAAAACAAGCTAAATGATACGGTTAACCAGTTAACCAATAGTATAAATGATAAAAATTTAATTGTAGATGAGTACAAATCGAAAAATGACATGTTACTAGGAGATTTATCGGATTATAAGCAATACAAAGTCCAACTTGAGGAATATAAGAAGCTATTATCAGATGCTCAAGCAAGAAATATAGATAAAGAAAATATCATTAAAGACAATGATTATAATACCAATAAACTAAATTCTGACTTGAAATCAAAAGATGATGTTATTGCAGATTTAAATATAAGGCATAATGCAGAGGTTTCTGATCTAAGCGCAAAACATGATGCAGCTCTTGAGGCATTTAAAAAAGATAACCAAAAGGAACTTGATCAGTTAAAGAAAGAAAATGAATTAAATCTTAAGTTAGTAGCCGCAGAAATAAAAGAAGAATTAAATAATAAGTTTAACCAGGAGCAGGTGAAACATAATTTAGAGATTGCAGAATACCAATCCAAGTATAAACATCTACTAGAAGAGCTTGAGCAATCAAAGAAAGTTACCGTTAAAGCTAAAGAGCCTAAGGTATCAAAATAATAAAGTAAATTTAAGGAGGAATTAAAATGAGTTGTGATAAATGTGATAACCCTTTCTTTTGGGAAAATGACGTTATAGAAACTAGCGAAGAGGTTACTATTACTTGTAGTGGCTGTAGTAAGAAGTCTAGTTTTAAAAATTATGGAAGATGTGCTAAGTGTGGGTTTTGGCTTGATGAAAAAGGATATTGTGATATGTGCAATGAAGAAGACGAAGAACAGGGAGAACGTTGTGATACATGCGGACATAAAGAATGTTTTGATTGTCCTGTTTCCGGAGTTGATTCAGATCCTTTTGAAATGGAATAGGTCTTATTTCAAGTAAAGGAGTGATTAATATTGAAAGGTAAATTTGTCAAAGGTGAAATAATATCACTTGCTATTGCAAAATTTAAATTAGAAATTTCTAGGCTAAGTAAGTTAAATGATAGTGGAATTGATGCTGAGGAAATAGATAGTAATATAAAATTTATGTGGGAATATCGGCATGCTGTTGAATATCTTGAAGGTAGTCATGAGAAAGGAATTGATTAAAAATGAAAACATTATGGATGGATACAGAAACAGGCGGATTTGTAGCTGATAAGCATAGTTTATTAACTATAGCTTTAGCTATCTACGACGGAGAAAAGGTTATAAGCATCAAGGAATGGAAAGTAAAAAATAAGGATTATACAGTTACTTCCGAAGCTATGCTTCAAAATAAAATTAATATCATGGAGCATGATGCAACTTCACAGAAAAAAGAAGTAGTTGTTAAAGAGATAATAGAATTTATAAAAGAAAACTTTGGAGAAGAAAGACCGACTATAGGTGGTCAAAACATTAAATTTGATATCTCCTTTATAGATAAGCTATTTAAAGAGTGTAATGAGTATTGGAATAAATACGTTAGCCACAGAACGATAGATACATGTGAGGTACTAAGATTTATGTATTATGCTGGCAAAGTAACAGAGGATATTTCCGCATTAGATAGAGCTGTTAAATACTTTGGCATAGAAGTCGATGGAAGACACACAGCTAGAGGAGATATATTAGCTACTATAAAAGTTTTTGATAATTTAAAGTCCTTATAGAATTATAAAATAATCATTAGTTAGTTAAATACAAGCTAAAACTTTAATATCTAGCTTGTATTTAACTTTATTGTTCATGTTGGTGTATTTCCACCCTTTTAATTTTAAAGTTAAATAATAGGTAATAATAGCATTTAAACTAAATAGATGGTAAAATAAAAAAGAGGATGCGCAAACATCCTCTTAAAATAATAGATGGCCACTATCGCATAGCCACTATAAGTATTCTTTATATATATTATATGCGATAGTGACCACCTTATGCAATAGCTAAGGAGGATAAAATTATGGATCAAGAAGTAACTCAGCTTAAAGAAATGGCCCAAGGTGGATTAATGGGTGCCTATAAGAAAACATATTTTGTTATGGCAGAGAATAATTTTTTAAGAAATCCAACATATACAATCAATCAAAAAATGGTTTATTTATGCCTACAAAGTTATTGTGGGGCAGTAGAC
>JAEHJW020001084.1_pt1 | contig 38886 bp, 54 predicted proteins | sample 9271431 | NCBI WGS metagenome assembly JAEHJW02 | reverse complement strand
TTCCCCCAACAGCCTCACTCCGAGATGGGTGCATCCTGAGATGGCACAGCAGTTCAAGATTGTCAGCTATATCTCTGGCAAGGAAGCCTTGTTTGGAGACAAGCACATTTCTCTTGGGGAGAAAGATGTGTTTATGGGAGTCTTGTGCGAGAGAGAGGCTGACAGGCAGAAAGTGGTGGCCCTAAGAGGAACCGAGAGCCTTCTTGAGTGGTCAGAGGACATTAACACAGAGGAGAAGAGCCTTGGAGGCGGTCTCGACGTAGAGGAAGGGTTTTGGAGCTTGGCACAGACTCTTGTGTGTACGCCAGCATCCCCTTCTTTCGTGTCTAGGGATACGCTCTACACAGGTCATAGTCTAGGAGGGGCTTTGGCCACGCTCCTTGCGTACAAGGCGTATGCCACTCTTGTGACCTTTGGGAGTCCTGCTGTGGGGACTGCTCAATGGGAGGCTTACGCTACGCTGTGCCTTCGCCCTCAGAGCAGAATATACATCAACACCAGTGATGTAGTTCCTTCGCTCCCTCCGTCCCCCTATACACAAGTCACAAGATATGTCAAGACACTTACACGGCCAGAACACCCTTTGTACACTGTTCTTGCTCCAGAGCCTCCTGGTCTTATTGGCAATCATTCATGCTTGACTTATGCGTGGTTGATTGATTATAATGTGGCCTTACCGCAGGTCAAACCTAGTTTGCTCTCGCGCATTCTCAACTGGATTACTGAAGCCATCGTGTAGGAGAGACAAATGAAAGGCGCCCATAAACATGCAGAGATTATCAAGGCTTGGGCAGAAGGTGTTTCTGTCCAAGTGTTTGAAGAGGGGCTGTGGCACACCGAGGAATCCCCAAAGTTCCTGCTTGGGAAAGAGTACCGCCTTGGGCGCCATCCCCAAAGATTTGAAGTACCACACTGTCACGCAGATGTCATCAAAGCATGGGCAGACGGGGGTTCGGTAGAGTTTCGTGATCCCGAGGAGGGCGCCGAGTGGTGTCCTTTAGAGTCTGCAATATTCCTTCAGGAAAACGACGAATTCCCTCTGTTTAGCCCTCTTCTTGAGTACCGGAAGGCGCCGGAGGGTTTGGGTACACAAAGGGTGCTTGTAAAGCCTATCTGTCTGAGTTTTGACAAACAAGGCAGATTGCTTGGAGCATCTGAGGGGATCTCATCGCCACTTGGCGCTTTCACTTTGGCAGTTGAAGTGTGTATCCCTGTGTACCCTTAGAGTCCTTCGCACAATAAAAAGCCCCACCATTAGGTGGGGCAGTGCGAGGAACCTACTTCTTATTGTTGTTATTTCTTCTAGTGGAAGCGCCGCTTCCTATCTAAATAGGCATTGTATGAAGCTATGCTTGTTCCTTTGGGCATAGCCTCTTTCATTTTGTGCCTGCGTCCCATCCCCACGCCTGTCCGACATTAGGGGCTGTAGCTCCTGCACTACTTGCCATATCTGACTGCACTCTAAACTCAAGCGTCAGTTCTCCATTGAGCTTCCAGCCTGCAACGACATGCAAAAACTCGCGGGCCGCAGGATCGCTCCCCGCCCACCGGATACCTACACCAACACAAAAAGGAGCCATCAGGCGCAAACAGAAAATCCCATTATAAAATAAGGATTGGTCTGCGCTATGCCCCCACTTGATCCAGCCGAGTTTCCACTTGCCGTTCTCCTTGAAGCCGAGTGTGATGCAGACAATAGGGAAAATAAATTTTGGGCTAATGTTTAGTTTCTGAAGTATTCCTAGAGCGATAAACAACGCACCCAAGAATAAAGAAACCGAGAGTATTAAGCTCATATCAACTATCTCTTGTGCTTTTATGGTATTACTAATAGAGCATCAACTGGCCGTCCCCGTTTGATACGGATGTTGCTACGCTTGTTGTCATAGTGACGTGTCCTATGACATTTGTCAGGGGGCTTGTCAGCGTGACTGGCCCTGTATCAACATTCTGCCACCCTGCTGTTGCTGTGGATATACTACCAGACACTTCAGGGAAGCCTGCTAAAGACCATGTTACAGTGCCGCCAGCTACTGTCGTATTAACAGCAATTGAAAGCTGTAGCCTTATCTTTGTTATCCCAAGCTCTGATGGCGCTGACAGTACATTTAAGCTCATTTGCTGGTTTGTAAGCGGGCCTGTTGCCGTCCATTGTGAGACACCCGTCCAGAGCATTAGTGTCCACGCACGTCCATGATTTTGAAGCTGCCCTAGCTGAACTGCGTGATTAGATGCCGTGGCAGGGAGAACGGGCAAACCGCTGCCATCTACCAAAACAGTACCATCAGAGCCACGAACCGTAAAGAACTGAAAAGCTGTTGGTGGCCCCACTCTGACAGCAAAAGAATTGCTGCCGCCATCATAAAGATAAACACTATCGGTCGATGACCCTAGTGTTACGCCGTTTGTGGAAGTTAGAGAAGCTACTGTGGTGTTTCCGCTTCCATCGTCAAGAGTGTTTCTGGCTGTAACAAGGTGTCCTGCGGTTGTCGGAGATGGCATTGCCACCCAATCCGAAGGGGTGGTGGAGGGATCACTTCCTGTATTGCTAACGATGCACCCATAGACAACACCATTACGCTTCGTATAACTATAATTTGCAACATAGCTTACGGTAGCGTCCCATTCTGGGACACCTCCTTGGTCAATATGCTGCAAATAAGTGTCTTGCCTGTTATCAAGCCAGTTGAAATACTCAAGAGGCGGAATCTCGCTTACCCATCCCTGTGACTGCTTGGCAGTCGTAGGGGTGCTGATAGAGCCTGTAGTCCCCCACGCTGTTGTCATCTCAGGCTTTGTCACTGTAGTCATGAGTGTCTCCTATTAGTCTTGGACAAGAATGTTCCCATTCCCATTGACCCAAAGGCCAGCAGCGCCAGCGCCTATTGACAAATATCCCTTTGATGCCACTTGGTATCCCGCTGTTGGGCTAGATGGGGCGCTTGTGGCCAAAGCTACAAAAATATCGTTGGATGTTTTGTTATTGATTGTTACTGCTGTTCCTACGGTAATTCCTGTTGCTGCATAGGCATCTGCCCATGCTCCAGTTAATACCATATCTGCTACTGTGTTATTAAGAGCCATTACTCATCCCCTTTTCTACGCATTCCTTCCATACTGATAAGGAACTGCAATTTATCGTCTACGGCTTGTAACAAGCCCTTTAAGTTGGTTGTGATACGATGTTCCACATTTCTTAGTTCTTCTTGCGTCACCATCTGTCTTTCCACAACAGACGCTCGGTTTCTAACATCCCGAATCTCTGTCCACAGAAAGCCAACAACAGGCAAAATTCCTAACGCAATAAAAGACAAAATCTCTTGTACCTCAATCGGCAGCATCTTATTTTCCCTGTTTGTATATCGCCTGCTGTGCTTGCACCCATTCTCGCAAGCCTCTCTTGTCTGCATTACAGTTACCAAGGCTCTCATAATTCTCAATAAGAGTTTTGATAACACTCATCTGATCTGCACCGTAAGGGGCCACTACCTTGCAATCATCGAGGAGGGACGCAGGTGGCATTATCACCGTAGTGACTGGCTTGGCAATAGGCTGTGTTGAGCACGCCGAGCAAAGCAGCATCCCTAGCAGCACTGTCAGGCCGAGCATCCGTGGGATTTGTACCTTGTCCACTTGGCGAAGCGCCGGAGATTGCCGGATGTTGTTTTGGAGTATGTCCCTCAAACTCAGCGGCAATTTGCGCCACTTCTCGTAAGCTGTTGTCTGTCTCATGGCTAATAGTGTCCTTTGTCATGTCTGTTTTGTTTAAGATGGCATCTGTTGCTGCACAACTTGCTCTTTGCTGTTCTGCCTGCTTCTGATAGGCAGAGACAGTGGCATACTCTTGGGCTACAGACGCTTTAAGGCTTCCCTCGGCCTCATAGGCATGGTGTAGAGCCATTCCTAGTGCTAGGGTAGCCACAAGGAGTAGTCCCTCGCCTACAAGCCTTATAGACGCGATATAACCACCTATCGGGGATGCCTTGATAACATCACTGAGTAGAGTCATTCTTAGACGCCTCCTGTTTCAGGCCCATAGTGTAGCCCATCGTTCCACCACCGACAGCAAAACCACTCAGCCACTTGATAAGGTCAGAGAGTTGCCCCAAGAGCGAAACTGCCTGTGTTGAGTTTCTCTCTGTATATACAATCCCAAGAAAAACACCTGATGCCGCCAAGACAACAGACAATGTGACGAAGCTAGCCAATATGTTAATGAGTCTCTTGCTACTCACCGTACCATTAGGCTCCTCAAAGAAACCTTTTGCCCATGTCAATATCTTTTGTGTATCCATTTGTTCCTCGCTAAGTGTTCAATGCCTATGCCCTTATCCAAGGACTGCTAGGGCTTTCTCAATAAGAGACAAACGGGCTTCATACCCAATCTCGCAGCCTGTGATTATCTCTGTCACCTTTTGGGGATTGTGCGCCAAGGCCCACTGACTGAGGTTGTGCTTCTTCCAAAACCAGACACCTATAAGCGCAGCGCCTGCAATAGACAAGAGGAAATCGGGGTTGGCAACAATATCTATGCCTAAGTCCTTAGATGCCTCTGTATAGTTGTCCCTTCCTGTCAGTTGGGGGAGACCCCTCCCTCTGAATTTCCAGCCATCTCCAGACGCCTCTTCACCATTGCCCATTCGATTCGCATACACTCGATTAGCAATTTTCTCTGGTTGTCCGGCGTATTGTTTGGCTTCCTCAACATCCTTGAAATGACTTGGGAAGATGCTAACGAGCCTGTTAGGGCTGGTATAGTTAAGGTTTTCACTGAGGCGACAGAATTGGTCTGACTCATATGCAAATTCTCCAAGGAAGTATGCAATCTCTCTAGGAGATGTCATACTGTTCTTTTCAAACAAAGGGGAGAGAGCCAAGGCCCAAGCGTCAGGCTCTCTACACAAAGGTGCTACCGCTTTTATGGCTTGTAATATGTTCATAAATTCTCCTGTTATACCCACTCATTCCATGCTGTGATGGTTGGAGAACTTACCTCTGTGATGGTGTATGTGGCCCCAACAGGTACAACGAAGAATACGGTATTAGCGTAGAGCGCAGGCGTAGAGAATCCGGCTACTTGGTGTCCATTGACATAAGCTACCACTGTTGCAGGAGATCCCCCTGCCTGATAGACTACAGAAACAAACATTGGGCGCAAGGCATTGTTGGTATAAGTCCCGCCAAAGTTGCGCGGAGATGGCACAGAGAGGACATTAAGAGCCATTCCGTTCAAGAGGGATGGCCCCGTCACGGCCCCCGAGAAAGTGCCACCAGTGGCCGAGAGTGGCCCTGTTGCAACGCTGCCGCTAGTAGCAGCCCCCGTTACTGTAAGAGCACTCCCACTAAGAGCGCCAACCGCGCTCACACCGCCGTTGGCATGATACGTCCCGTCTACGCCAATCCAGCCGGTTTGCACTCCGCCACCTTCAAAATTGATAACACCATACCCAAGGGAGAACCCTGTGCCACCAGTCCCTGCAAAGTAGAACCCCGTTCCTGTGACAGAGCCATTGGCGGTAAAGGCGCTGTTTACAGTCAGCGAAGAAATGGTGGCACTATTGGCTGTTAGTGTATTAACACTGATGCCGCCGCTTGTCACTGTAACCGCTGTTGTGCCATTAACAGCCAAGCCAAGAGTGGTGGCTGTAGCATAAGTGCCGGTGCCTGTATAGCCATTGAAGGAATATGTAGGGGCGGTTGTAGACCCTAATTCCCTCACTACTTGGCCATTGGCGCTCTGAAAGGCTAGTGTCCAATATGTATTTGCTACGTCTGTTGCAGGATCTTGTCCCACTGTAGGAGCAACACACTGGTAAATAACACCATTTCTATTGGTGAAACTGCCGGAAGGGACATATGAAGTGTTGACATCCCACTGAGGTATCCCTTGCTGGTTTATGTGCTGTAGGTAGAGATCCTGCCTGTTGTCGATCCAGTTAAAGTATTGAAAAGACGGGTATTCATCAATCCACCCTTCTTGGATTTTAGTATAGATTGGAGGAAGGATTGCCCCGCTTTGTGCCCAAGCATAGGTTGTATCTGGCTTTACTGCGTTTGTCATGTTGCTCCCCTTATGCTCCCAAGATTAGGCCGTTAGCAGAAATAGTATTGATAGTTTGGCTATCTCCTCCAGTAAACCATGTTGAGAGTGATGCTAGGTCATTGCTCTGGACAAGAGACCCCGACAATGGGCCTAAGTTGTATCGCTTTCCTGTGCTGGCAACGCCAGTCCATGTTGGGGAGGCGTTGCCGACAATACATGTGCCGCCACTCATGTTCAGAAACTCAAATGTCTGTGCCGTTGTTGGCATTGTGATAGTGCCAAGACTCACGATATTCGTTGTGCCCCCCTGACAAACAATCGCCGCTGTGCCTGTTGATGCTGCAAGATTAAAATTCACACTCGACAGATACGCGCCGCCGGATGTAAGTGCTGATGTGCCCGCAGTCGTGCCCGCAACAATCGTATCCGCATACGAGTAGTGATTGTTGATCATGCTAGGAGATAAAAGCGTACACATCCGCGTGGTAGCCCCACTGAGGCTTGCAGACGGCAGTGTGCAAGATGAGGCGATCACCTTCATAAGGCCTGACCCGCTGCCAGCTACCACATAAGAGATAGATCCATTGCAAATGAAGGTCACTGGAGCATTCGTTGTCAAACCCGTTGTCCCTGTGATAGGGTTGATGTTTGCTAGGCCGCCGGAGCATATAACAGTCAATGCGCTGGTAGGGGCTGTTAGGTTAATTGTGCCCACCACATTTGGGGAACTAATACCCAAAAACCCCAAGAATGCAGCACCATAGGGTGTGTTTGATGTAAAAGCACTGTTGTTGACAGTGATCCCCGTCCCAAGGGCAACAATAGACAAAGCGGAGTAGTCCCCATGTGTCAACGTTATTTGTTCTGACAGTGTTGTGCCTTGTGCAATCTGAATTTGGCAAGTAGCTCCGTTCAGCCACACAGCATCCTCGAAAGCAGTAATCGCCGCTGTCAGTGTGGCATATGTTCCGGGGACAGCAAACACTTGGGCTGTGTTATAAGATGTAATACTGCCACCGCCTCCCCCTGTAATTGTGACTGTGAGGTCAGAGCCTGTGAGACTGGTGCTTACACCAGATCCTGTTAGGTTGACTGTAGAAACACCACCGGCAGTCCCAACATTAGTCCCACTTTGCTGCCACTGAACAGCCCCTTGCTCTGGAGCTTGCACCCAAGCGCCGCCCACATACACCTTCCAGAGACCATTAGTCCCTGTTACCTTATATCTCCACCCCTCTTGTGGAGGGAGGAATGTCCAGACACCCCCAACAGCGCCTGCAAGGTTGTGGTCTTGTCCTAGCCAAGCCCCTGTAGCGCCAGCGCCTACAATAAACCTTTGTCCATTGACAAGAGTGGGCGGCGCTGTTAGTGTATCAGAGACAACAGAGATATGTTGCATTAACCCTAAATTCACCATGTTGGAGTCCATGCCGGTGTTCCAGCCATTTTCCCCGTAGGCCCATCCATAGTTCAGAATGGAGCTGAACGGCTCAACTACGCTTGTCATGCTTTTACCTTTAATTAACAAATTGAGAGAAGTAGCCGCCAACTCCGGGAACAAGGCCACCACTGGCCCCTGTTCCGTAGGCAACACCATAAGCTATCCCATATCCTGCCGTATTTGCGACAAACTCACCAAAGCCTGCGGCTCCAGTCACACCATAAAAAGCAAAGACAGGCATCTTGAAAGTGATGTAGTTAACGCCCACACCTAACGGTATTGGGAGAATTGGGTGCTCAGCGTCAAGCCCTGTGATCAGATATTGTGCAACAGGGCTATTGGGTTGCGAGAAAGCGAGAGTAATTGTTGCAGGATCTGGCCCCTCCATTAGCAAAGCGTTAGAGTTGCCCAACAGGATAGCCAAAGAGTTAAGAATGTCTTGTGGTGTTCCGTGTGCCGAATTTCGGAGAACCTTGGCTTTCAGAAAGATCCGGTAGGTGGCATCACTCCATGTCTGGTAGAGCATCCCCAAAGCGCCTTGGTCGGCAAAGATACCGCCCGTAGGGGGAAGAGAACTACTGCCGTCACTAAAGCCACCACCCGAGAGTGTTCCAGCAAAGACAAAGTATGTCCCATTGACAACACTCGTAGGAAGTGTCCCTCTTGGCTCCCCTACAATCGCCCCGATGTTATCAAGGGCATACCCAACAGCAGTATCTATTGAACGAATTTGCATGAGATTTGCAAGAACGTCGTTTACTGTATCACCCGATGTTACGCCTGCAATCGGTGTAAGCCCACTCAAGAGCAACTTTACATACCTATCAAAGACAGACTTGTCCACCTGTAAGTTTGGATAACGGCTCACTGCCTCTGCATAGTAGTCTTTCAAAACATAAGGGTTAATGGCCATTTTCATTCCTTACGAAATAATGGTGATGTTGGCTGTACTTATAACACCCATTTGATTATAAGCAATAGGGATATTAACTGTCCCTGTTGGGGACGCTGTTGTCCCAATCGTAAGGCTATTCACATAGAAGCCAGGGACACTGTTGATAGGCGTAAAAAGCCTTGAGTATTGGACAACTGTTCCAACAGTGAGATTTGCTGTGCCCCATGCTACAAGTGCAGCCTCAATGTCAGCATTCCCTGTGGTCGGAAACCCAGGAAGGAGCGTGATATTGAGCGAGATATAAATGGGGACAGCCACCGGCGTATCATAGTACATAGTGTGGGGATTGCCTGCAAGGTCGTAGGCAGTCCCAGTGAGACTTCCAACGGTGGCTATCCCTGCCGGATGGTTGTCCCATATGGCTTGGGCAATCGCGCTGCTCGCCCCTCCTGTCACAATAGCATACATACTGTGCGGAGGCATTGCGGGAGATACGCTTGGTGTATCTGCTGTGTTTTCATAGACCTTCGCTGAGCTGACATTTGGAATCGCCAGAAGCGCCGCTGTCAGGCTGTCAATCATATTGCTAGACGACCCTGAAGCAGACGATAAGAATCTATTTCGATACGTAACGTCATCCTCTAAGGCTTGCCCAACCACGCCAGCAAAGACATTATTGACGCTGCTCCAGCCGTACACAGGCGTCTTGATCTGTGTCAAACTTCCTATAGGATCACTATAGGGACCAGTGGCCACACATTGTACCGTGACAGGTGTCTGACAAGAAAGGAAAGCCATTGTGCTGTCGGCGGTAAATGTATAGGTAGTGGAGTAGTTGCTGCTCTCAATACTAAGAGTATTGACAGAGTTGCCACCTTGCTGCGCTGTTCCTACTGTAGCTCTAAACTGCGACGAGTAGAGCGAATTACAATTCGCGGCAAGCCCTGTTACAACATTAAAAGCCGTGTCTGTTGACAAGGCTGTATATGTGATATTAGCCAGAGTGACAGGGACACCCGACGATGTCGGATTGGGATAGAAGGAAATTGTATAAACATGCCCTGTCACAGGTGCCCCAAGGAGATAGACGGACACTTGTTCTGCCAAGGCAGGACTTAGCGTAATATCCGCTGGCGTGGCGTAGTCCTGTGATGTCACCGTGGCGTGAACCAAGCTACCAGCCGGAATAAGCGTCCCCGGAATCCCTCCGAGAAGGACATCAACAGTAGACGCAATAGCGGGCTTTCGTGTGACGCCTGCAATGGTGAACAAATTGTCCTCTGCTATCCCTGTAGCTGCATAAGGGTTGAAACTGTCGTTCACGCTCTGCGCTACGCTCCACAAGTCTGCAATACTAGGCGAGACAAGGGCGATTAGGCGCCCGAGAAGGCTATCCGAGGACGTGTCAACAGTGTCCCCCAGTTGCACCAAGTCTCCAAAGACTGTTTGTGCATTTGCTTGCAGCGTACTAATAACATCTGGCAACTGTTTTGGAGTAAAGCCAGTAGGACTCATACCAAAAGTGGTCATAATGTGATTACTCCAGTTGCTGTGTTTTGTGTCGTGAGAACATTAAAAGAACACGAATAGCGTCTTGCCGCATTGTCTATGGTGCTTGTGAAGGAGAGAATGGTCTGCACACCTTCTACTGACAAAATCTGCTCTTGAATTATAATATCCACATTCGTTTTGTTCTTTACTTTGGTATATATCTGTTGTAAATAGGGGACGCCATAGGTGGTATCCACCCACCATTCTCCCTGGAAGGATGCAAGTCTTATGTAGATTCTCTGCACAACAACATCATTAAAGTCGGACACAACCGCCCCACTGGCTGCGCCGTTATAGAAAACAGCGTCCCCTGTTGTTTGGTCTAAAAGAATGTCCACGATTGCCTCCTTAAATTGGGACGCCTGTTGGGCTTCCTACCGCTGTGACAGTGTGCGTATGTGTACTCCAATCAACGCCATTCAGGAGCAACGTACCGGCGGCAGGAGTTGTGTTGACGGTGATAGTGTCCGATGTAACAGAGACAGCGGGAGCCTTAACATTCACTGTTGTTGGTGTTGTAATGTCTATGTCCCCTGTAGGCTTTAGCCTTATTTCACACTCTTGTGGTGTGCCTATGTTATGTGCCACAACCATATCGAGTGTGCTATGAGGGAGGTGGCGCTTTGCCGGATTGTTGGGGCTATTCGCCACAGGCCACCAGCCGGGGACAGCTACGCAGTCCATATAGCTCCACACTCTCTCGTCTGTAGGGGCTGTAGGCGTTCCAATTCCTTGCACAAACGTATCAATGTTGTCATGCGAAAACACAAGCAACACTGTATCACCAACATTAACGGGGAAACTCAACATGCTTGTGCGGGATGATGGCATCTGCACTGTAACGCCATATATGACAGGCTGGCTGGTAGGGGTTGTCTTATCAGGGCCACCCATGTATGTGATAAGTGGCTGTACGTCTACTTGTAATCCAAAGAGGTCGTCAACTACCCTAACTACTCGGGCAGGGCTGGCTGTAAAGACATTGTTCACAACATGAGCCGAAACAAAGTCTTGGACAGCATTTGCTAAATTTAGTTCCATATTTTACCCCACAGCGTTTGCTTGGTCTGCCAGAATTACACACTCCCAAGACGCGCCCATCCATTCTCCAACAAAGTCAATGTCCCGAATGAGATACCAGTGGTTAAACTGGCTCTCCAAGCTCTGCACCTGAAGAACACTCCCTGGCCCTAGATGTGGGTTTAGGAGGCACTCTAGTCTTACACCTACATATCTGACAGCCTTCTCGTTCTTTCCAGAATCAGGGTTTAAATCCGAGAAACTGTATTCGTGTGGCGTGGGGACACGAATAAGCCCAGTGTCCGATGACAACACGGTGGCTTGCTTAATCGCAGCAGACGATGTTCCATGCTTATCGTGGAATTGCACAACACCCTTGTTAATCCCCCATGTAAAATTATAGGCTTTCGCCAAGGTGTTGAGCAATGTCTGTAGCGTCCCCATATGACACCACCCACTTACTAGCGGCGTAGTCAGGACAGACGGGAGTACCTTCCCTATCGCCAGTGGGGAGGCTGTAAGTGCATTAGCTGCTTGCACAGCCCCTTGTATAACACCTAACAGTGTTGTGCTAGGAGGAAAGGATACGCTAATAATAGCTGAATGAAGCGGCAAGTACCCTTCTGTAACATGAAGTGTAGTAACACGGTCGTGTCCCACGCGCTTACTGGTGTTGTAGAGGCTGGCGCCCACAAGAATTGGTGCTGTATTGTCCTGCAATGCCCCTGTGCTGTCTGTATACTGATAGCCCACTTCAAGGACGACAGTGACATATTTACCAGAGATGGCTCTGAGTGTGTCGTCTGATAGGTTATAAATATCAACAGTAGCTTCAGGGAGGGACTTAGTATGATCTATCCGCTTCCCGACTTTGAAAGCGATATTGAGCGTATTAGATATAACTGTCTGAACATTTGTAGTGTTATTGTTGATTGTCAGCCGATACCACCTACCTTTAAGATCCATATGCCCCTCACGTTATAGTGTAGATATAGTAGAGAGCAAAGTTATCGCTAAAGGAGAAAGGAGCACTACTATAATCCGTATTGTTAGTATTGTCCCTGACAACAATAAAATATCCTGTAAGCCCTGCTGCACTATAGTCCATATTGGCTAACAAGGGAGAGCCTACTGTCAGGCACACCCCGTTAACAATGTTATTTCCAGCAGAATCAATAATATCCATGTAATACAAATTATTTCTACTGTTTACATAGAAATTAAATGTAAAATGTTTACCCTGTAGGGACATAGTGTATGTGAAACTACTCAAGGCATACATAGGAAGAAATGTCACTTGTTCTGTCATGTTTGCTCCTTGAAATTAGTTTACAGCATTCTTAACAAACTGCCACCCTTTATATAAGAGGGATTCATCTACAGGAGCCTGTATAGGAGCCTGCCCGTTAGCCGCTTTAGCTGTTGAGGCCGTAGCATCCCCTGTGGCTGTAACGCTTGTACCACTCGCCGTAGCATCCCCTTTCGCAATAGGGAGCATGGCTCTTACAAGTGGTGGTACACTACTGTTTGTCACTAAAGACGCAAATCTCACTTGTTCTAAGGTAATAGCAGGCTGTAGTGCGGTGCCACTGGCGACACTCTTTGGAAAAGATAACTTAGTAATGTAGTATCCTGTGTAGGATGCCAATATCTTCCCGTTGCCATATTCATAGATATTAACGGATATGTTATTATCACGAATACTCTTAAGGAATGCTTTAACAGTCTCAGAGGCTGCCATTATTGGCGCACTTGTCACCGTCACCGTGGGTATGGTGTCAGACGGCATAAACTGCTGTGCAACATCCGGCGCAAGCCCCATCAGAGGGTTCCGTCCCGATGTTGTTACTTGAACAGCATCTAGGTTAGGGCCAGCAGCGAGAACGTTGACAAAATTCCCGGTGTTACTCCCGAGGACAGCGTTAATGTCTGGTGTAATATCAGGAATTTGGCTCCCTAGATCAACATCGCTAATAATTCCGCTGAAGTATAAGGTAGGGTTGTTCTGGAAGATAAAATCCGACTTGCTTGTTCCATCTTCTACTGGATACTTAGTCACTGTGCTACTATAGCCGTCTGTGACAGACAGTGTGGCAGAAAACCACAAAATGTCGCCTTTCTCTGTCTTTAAGATAACGCTCATTCTTTAGTGTCCTCTGCCACGACCGCCAGCGCCGCCGTTGTTCATAAGAGCATGTGCAGCGTTTTGTAAGACTTGGCCAAGATGCGCACCTATCCTTGTGTCTGCATACCCTTCTGTATCAACATACTCACCGTTGATATGGACATTAACCACGGGGGCGGTCGCAAAGTCCCACCCTCCCGTAACACCCCCTCGTGTATGAGTGCCACCTGTCCAGTGCATGTTGTAGGACTCCTCATTGAAGTGTGGGTACTTTTTTAGGAATGCCGCAGCAGCTTCGTGAGCACTCTGTGGTGTCCACGCTCCCGTATGAGCACTCCCATGTAGAAGTCTCCAGCCGACCTCGGCCTCCTGTTGTTGCGCGCTGATCGCGTGGGAGTTTGGATCGTATGGGTGCGTAGCATCAAATACCTTTCCGCCGAGGGATGATCCGAATTTAGGCAGCTCACCTATAACACTCTTACCACCACGAAGGTATGTCGCAAGGTCGTCCAAAAGAAGAAACAACATCCCCCATCCTGAAGCAAGGAATGCAGACCTAGAGAATGCTAAGATACCTGCCATGATGCCTTTAAAACCAAGACTAAGGGCGGTGGTAGCCACAAATGCCAACTTACTAGCAACTGAAATGGCCCTTATCGTTTCTAACACTTTCATCAAATTGGCTGAAAGAATAAGAATACCACCTACCTTTAAAGCGCCAAAGCCGCCCATTTCTTTGAATTTTGCTATTGCATTTACTATCCATGTGATCACATCAAGGATTCTACCAATAGCCTTCCCAAAGTTTTCAGCAGCATTTTGGTTCTTTGATGAGAAGAGGCGAGACAAAGCCTCAAAAAACCGAGAGACAGCCGGATCAATCCCTACTACAAATCCTTTTGTGAAGTTGTCCCACATATTCTCGACGCGCTGCTGTGCAGACCAGCCAGAGCGTTTAGCTTCTTCAAAACTTTGATTTCCTACGGTTCGTTGATGCAGTATCTCTGCCACTCGTGGCAGCACATCAGCCGTCATCACTTTGCCTTTCTTGATCTCTGCCATGAGTTTTTCAGTAGACTCGTGGCGAGCTTCAGCAAATGCTTCCAATGCCCCAGGCATGTGCAAAGATAATTGTCTACGAAGTTGTGTCAAAGACACTTTCCCCATACTCACCATTTCATTCACAGCAAGCATAGCCAGCTTTAACTGCTGTGGGGTGGAGTGGAGCATCTTTCCATATTCATTGAAGGCTGTGAATATCTGTTGTGTATGTCCCTCTAGTTTAGAGCCTTTGGCAGCAGCCATCATAAAGGAGTAATTCTTTAAGGCATCCTTCATATTTATGCCGAGGTTTTGAGACAAACCGTAGACATACTTATATTCAGCCTCTCCCTGCTGATCACTTCCAGCCACAGCATTAAGAGCAAACTGGTTGGCTTGCATCTCACGTCCTGTTGAGATAGCGTGTTTTAATCCCCATCCCATACCAAGAATGCTAGCAGTTGCTCCTAAGCCGCCTATGCCGCCTCTAAGAAAACCATAGAGGCCATTCTCGCCCATGCCTATACTAGCCCTAGCGGAAGTGGTGCCGCCTCTTGCAAAAGACTCACCAGCAGATATTCTAGGCACACGAGGGAGCCTCTGCATCCCTATAGAAGCGTTGAGATTCAAGAAAGCCGCTGCCAGAGACTCTATGGCTGTAGTATAAGTAACTAGAGATTCTGTCCCTGTCTCAAACTTGGCTGTCAAAGCCCCAAGGCGTGTAGCAAGTGTGCTTGCTCTTGTGCTACTAGCTCCCATTGAAGCACTAAGGTGCTTAAAGGTCAGAGATGCAGTTGTTTGCTTCAGTTTCTCAGCGAGGGCTTCTAGCTTGACAAAGCTGCTCTCGACTAACGATACAGAAGGCTTATCAAGACGAAAGGATACACTACTAAATAACTCTGCTACTTGCTGTTCAAGCATATCCTTTCACCTTTCACTTGTTTGATCTTTTCTGTTGTTCCAGAGATATAGTGCGATGGGCATCTAATATCTCTAGCATGTCATAAACATCCTCTGTATCGTACACTGTTTGCAGTTCGAGAAGCGTTGCTAGTTTGAGGTCACTCGTTAAAATAGCAAATATCTCAGGAATTACAGACAGTTCTCTACTAAGGCGTTTCAACTCTGGTGATAAAGACGAATCAGAGCTAGGTACATCACCATGTATTACTTTGTACCTAGCATTTGAAAAACCGACCCGTAGTTCAGCGTAACGACATGCTCAATGATCTGGTAGAGCTTTTCGTACTCACCAGAAAACTCCATGTCAAAATTTAAAGCCATATTATTTTTAGTGACCCCAGAGGTGAGGTCAAGCATTAGCTGTTCAAACCCTGTGGATTCCATGTTCTCAAAGAGACACGCAAGGGCAGAAGCTACTGTGGCGTTCTCTTTGGACATTTCGCTAATTGCAGGCCCAATCAGTTTGGCCAGTCGCTTCATTATCCCAAGACCACGTGTGGAGGGGAAGGAGGAGATAAGATATTCATCTCCACCAACTGTAACGGTAGTTTGCTTAATCATTTGTCAGTTCCTCGCTAAAATAAAGAAGTAGAGGGAACAAAATTGCTCCCAACATGAAACACAACACCACTGGCACAGGTTATATGCCAAGAACGTGCCGTCAACTCGCTATTAAACACAACAGTCGGCAACTCGGTGATGCTTGCATCGCCTGTCGCAAAATAGGTTGTACCGGCTTCATCCTTTATAACAAGATTGAAACCGCCGGTGCCGTACTTAACGTCCTGCTCATAGATATAGCTCAACACATCGTTAGTGATCGAAGTTTGTTTCACAACAAGCGTGACACTGGCCGATGTATCTTGTGTTCGTACTCTTGTGTTAATCCCATTGATCCCTTTGACAATGCGGAAGGGCCTAACACCTTGTGCTATCGTGACACCCTCTAGTGCCACGCATTTCCAGCCGTTTACCAAGACGCTGATCTTTGATGGATCATATGTTAATATGTTCGACATTCCCCCCTCCTTATAGTGTTATACCAGCAGCACTCAAAAGGGATGTGAAGGGGCCGGCCATTTGGGCAAGCAAAGCAATCGTACTTGCCGTGTCTGTCTCGTTCCCCCCCAGTGTGAGTGTTGAGTTTGGGCAATGGAACACCCATTCCCGATCCTCAAGGTTTGCTCGGAAATTCACGTGAGGAACAGATGCAATATATGCGTTCCCACAAATAAACTTAGTGTTCCCGCTTTTGTCGGCCAGATAGAGAGGGATTTTAGCCTGTTGTGTTAAACGGTCAACAGCGTGGATAGCCGCAAATACGTCGTTGAACACACTTGACTGGGCAAGGTGAATCACAAGGGTATAATCGTCATCCTTGCGAAAGACGCGCTCAGAGTAGCCATCAAGGGCTGTTGTCCCACTTCGATATGAAAGGGTGTTCTTTCTTAATGAAACGATGCTTTCTTTGGCAAAGCCACTCACAGTAAATAGCCCTGCCAAAGATAACTTCACTTCGGAAGGCGAATAACTCAATAGATTACTCATACATCTCCTACAGAGGTATCTTATGCCTTAAAACGCCATAGGAGGCTTTTAAGGCCATCCTAGAGCAGAGGGGCTACCTATGTAGCCCCATGTTCTTCAAAAGGGCTTATAGCCCACCAGAAGGCGCCCAAGCAGGGTTAATTGCGCCGCCCAAGGCTTGAACAGCCGAAGCATCTGCATTGTTAAAGGGATTGTTGCCGCCAAGGGACATCTGGAGGTCACGTCCGTGAATCACCCACTCTCTGTTCTGCATCGACGTACCAAACGCGCTGTGCGGGATGATAGCGATATAGCTCTGAGCAGAGTAGAACGTACTACGCCCGCTGTTGTCTTTAACAGTGATAGAAAACAAGCCTTGAGCGTTAAGTTTGCTCAAGTCGTAGTTATATATCCATGTGAGAACATCGTTACTGTTGGACGTTTGGGCAAGAGAGATTGTGATCTTACCAGACGTGTTAGGCATATAGATGCGGGTGGCGGTGTTGTCAGCCCCTGTGTGCATGGCAAAGGCTTCTGTATCTCTCTCCACGGTAACAATGCTGTCCTGAGCATATCCGCTTACGGTGTGAGAAATGCCAGTAGCAGGGTGGTTGAGAATGATAGAAACATCATTAGGAGCAAATGTAGCTAGTGTGGATGTAGTCATGTATATCTCCTAATTAAACTGTCACTGTGCCCGAGATGCCAGAATAATGAATAGCCCCTGCAAGCTCAGCATTAAAGGTGATGCCATTATATGTACGAGTGGCCTTCAAGGTGCTTGACACTGTACTGACAAGAGGCATAAACACTGTAGGCGCAGGAGAGGAGGACAAACCACCTGCCGTAACCCCATCATTCAGCACACCGCGAATTTCAGCCTCAATCACTGTAGCCCCCGACGATGTGTACGGAAGTTTTGGAGCATTTGCCATTCTGAAGAAAATTCTTGACTTCATTGTAGACTGGAGCCAGTCAACAAATACCATGACATCAATATACTCGCCAGATGCAACAGTGCCGCCAATAGTGACATTCAAGCCACCGATAGTCTCATACGTGGAAATGTTCTTACCTGTTGTAGGTGCAGAAGCATAGGTAGTAAATGTCTCACTGAGCGTATCAACAGGGATACCAGCAAGCGTCTTGTAGGCCCAAGTGTTACTACCAGGGGTGGCCGTACAAGCAGTACCTATCCAAGCAAACTCAGGGAAGTTTGTATCTGCTGTAGCATTCCACAAGCCAAAGGTGCGGGTGTAAGACGAAGCCTTCAGAACACTTGCAATATCGGTGGTGACGTTAGTCCCAACTGTAGGATCTTGTGTGCTGTAGCCATAAAGCACTTTCATAGTCTCGGCTACCGCAGCAACGGCCTCAATATCAGCAGCAAGATGGCTGTCAGTACCAAAACAGTACCAAAGGCTATTCGCAGCATAGACAGCCGCAATCGCTGTAGCCCACGTTTCAGTCGGCGTGGCATTGGCGAGGACAACGGTATTACTGGCAACGAGCGACCAAGGTGTTCCGAGCGTACTAACTCCGATGGTGAATGTTCCATTGGCATGATCCGTGGCTGTGATGCCCGTTACAGGCGTGGCATTGTACAAACCAATAAGGGCTGTCACTACGGACGTCGGAGTGGGGGATGCCGGTGCTGTGTAGCTGTACACTGTGCCGTCCACCGTCAGACTATAAACAGCACCCGCTGTCGCAGTAACAACAGAACCATTAACGCTGTCCACTTGTCGTCTGCCTACAACAAATTGTGTAGGAGCTTGCGGCGCAGCAAAAACATCCACCGCAGCTTTGTAGACTGTACCACCACTAGGGAAGTCTGTCAAAACGGCAGCAGCCGATGTATAAACACGCGCTCTGTCCTTCCACATGGTATGGGATGCAATGATAGCGGGAACAGCGAAAGACGCCAACTGTACGGCGGCTGTCTGGCGCGAAATACTAATGTTAAGAATGTCTGAAAGAGTTGTCAATTTGTATCTCCATTATGGTGTAGTGACAGGTATAGATACGCTAATAGGGGAGCTTTCGCTTCCCACGACAGTGCCTGTAATATCGACACTACTAATATCGTACACCGAGGGGGTTGTACGCGAAGCTGTCATGAAATGAATGTCCATAGCATATGCTGTGACATACTGTGTGTCTCGCAAATCAGGGATACGCTTGACAGGTGTGTGTCTAAACACGGTTAACCCAAGCGTCTTGAGAACATCAAGAGCAGTTGGATCTTGAAGAGAGAAAGAGATAAGGTTAAGAATATCAGCCGGATGGTTCCCTGTTGTATAGTCCTTTTCCATGCCGACACATTTAATCTGTATCTGGCCTCTCCAGTTTTGAATCACCTCTATGGCTTCACTGGTAGCGGCAGTTACACCACTCTCTATCTGAGGCATTCCGAGGGGCTGGTAGGAGTATAGATCAACCACGATATAAGGGGAAGCAGGTTCTGGCCCATCTGCATAAGGAAAAATTATAGTGACAGGTGAGACAATAGGTGCAAGCCACGTATACCAGTTGTTCTCAATCGTAGTGTGCATACGATAACTCCAAACAAATCAAATAAGCTCCACGCGATAACAGATGGCCCGACAGTGATTGAGGATGTTCATGTTATAGATGGCCAAGTCATCTACCATGTAGCGCCAGCCGTCTATCCAGACAAAAGTGTCTGCTGCCCATCCATTAGGGCCGTCTACGCGCTGTCTAAGAGGCGTTTGTGTATACACCTTCAGGGCTTGGCGGCTTCTGTCCCCATCCTCATTAAAAAGCGTATTCTCTTTGTGCTTTAATTCATAGGGTGTTACTGTTGCCCATATGTTAAGCGTGGTTGTAGGCGCAGGAACAAGGCGCCCATTGACATATGTATCTTGCCCTGTCGCTCTTGTTATAGCCAGTTGCCTCTGCGTCAAAGAAAGAAAAGGTGCCGTGATCATACTTCTTCTCCTGTCCCTTTAGACACTACTCTCTTTTCAATGCTGTTCATCATAAAGCGTGTATAGTCAAGAGGCTTGTTCTTCCCTTTTATCTTAGCCCACATCGGAGCGTTAGATGGGAAAGGAGCTGTTGCCGTCATAGGGTAATCGTCTATGTCTCGTTTAAGGGCTTGGGCAAGGTAAACCGAGTAGTCGTACATCTTGCCCCGATAGGGCATTCTCTTGATGATGTTATGAAGAATAGGGACGGCATGTCTTTCAACTGCCTCTCTGTCTTGCTCCAAACCTTCTGCATTTATTCGCATAAAAGGGCGCGACGGTGTTTTACCGGAACCATACTCGTTGATCGTAGCGACTAACGAAACAGGAAGCCCTCGGGTTTCCCTCTCTGGATAGTCATCAGGGTAACGAATGTTCCCAAAAAAGCCCCACTCAATCTGTTGCTGCGACAGAGATGAGAGCCTTCTAACGAGGCTCTTCCACTCTTTCATGTCCCACTTAGATTCCCGCATAAGCAATTCCAGGATAGAAGTCAAACAGCTCTCTATCAGGGATGACCTGAAACGGGCCACGATCCACATTATTGTACTGCACAAATATCTGTGGACGGAGATTGTTGGGATTGATGTCGTTTGTGAAGGCATCCATACCATCAATGCCGCCTGCAAAGGGCATAACAACAGAGATATAGAGGTTGGGATTACGCATTATCTCTTTCAGAGCCGCCAAGTAGCTCTTAGCCCAATCACTTCCATAGACTTCAATGTCTCCGGCCTTCTCTCTTGTCCAACGAGTGAGGCGGAACATAATCATGGCGCAAGCATCTGGAACACAGCGTCTAGCATTATTGTTATACTGAGTGAGGAGCCAGATGTAGGTGTTGTCGTCCAGCATTTCAATGTCTGGATAGGTGTCTCCCACTCTCACTCGTATTTGGTCAACAAGGTTGTTGGCGGGATCGCCTTGGTATGGCATAGCCTTATCCTTTTTGTATACAGTGGAGATTATAGCTCATATTTCAACCATTATCTTAATGCTTCAAGGATAAGAGTTGAAATATGAGCCATACAGCGTATGGCTCTGGCGCGTTACGCCATTGTCGCAACACAAACAGCCTGTGGGCGGCGAAGGACGTTGAGGAAGTTACTTTCCGTTTCAATGTCGATCTTGCTGCCCTTGAGGTCGGCGTATTCAAAGACATACGCCTCAACACCAATAGTATTCACCAGATCAAACTTGTTGGCCGGTGCATAGTAGGTGGCGAAGCTGTCCATAGTCCCGAGAGGGAAGAACACGGCTGTCGAAGCAGGGATGAGGCGCTGGCCGTTGAACTTAGCGCGATATTCGATATAGCGAATGCCGCCAAAATCGAACTCACGAATGTTCGGCTGCGGGCCTGCCAAGTGGTTACGGAGAGGAAGCTGCGTAGACGCAAAGTATTGGTATGCAGTGCTCACCTTCGGGTGACTAATCAGAGCAGCAAACCACTCTGGAGCACACAAAGCGACAATATGAGAAACAATCTCACCACTCTGCAAGTTGTCCTGGATGTAGGCGATGATTTGTTCACCTTCCCCAATCAGGTCAAATGTCGAACTGGAGAACGTCCAGGTAAAGCTCTGCTGAGTAAAGCCAAACTCTGTGTAGTAGTTGACCGCAACAGTGCCATTAGGGGCATACACGGTGCCTGTCGTGAGGGCAACAGCGCGTGCATATTCCATTGTTGCGGAATGGGAACGGCGAATACGCTCCAGCTTACGGGCACGAACCATCGTGAGCGACTCAGGGCCATCTGTGCCGTAAGCACGCTTGCCTTGAATGTCCTCTGGCGCAATGTAGTCGTCGAGAGGGTAGTGAGGAACCGGAATTGAATGGATCTTGCGGTTGTAGTCCTTGTTCGCGTTCGCACGAGTACCGCGAACCTGATCCTGAATCAAACCGAGACTCTGATCCTGTTCTTCGATTGTGACGGTAGTGGTGGCAACGCCTTCTCCGTTACCAAACACACCAAGGCTGTTGATCAAGCCCCACTGGTTCGGGATGATGAGAAGGTCTTGTGTACGGTCTACAACCTCAAAGCCATTAGCATAACTACGAATAATTGTCATTTTTACTTCGTCCTAATTAGTTCTGAGGAATAACGATGATGCCAAGGTTGGCCAAGTAGCCTTCCTGTGTGTTGCGCGCCGCCTGTGTGCTGATGGACGCTCCAAACTCCAACATTGGTTCAACCAAAATAGCAGGGCCACGTGTAATGGCAACCACTGTCGTCGGAGTGGCCGCTGTAATGGCCTGCGACGTATAGTCACCGAGATTTGTGCCAATGTAGACGGCGGCTGCTGTCTGGCTACCATCGGTCGCTGTAGACTCAACACGCTTATATTGGCCTGTGGCCGTGACAAGGCCAAGGACGGTGCCAATATCATAGGTGATGCTGGCCGTTTCGTTAACTGTGATCACTTGTCGGCAGTAACCTTCGCTCGGAAGATACTCGTGCTTTACGACATTACTAAAGCGACTGACATCTGTTGCAATAACGCTCATTTATTTACTCTCCGTTTTGATTTGTATTGGAATAACGGCTCTTGAGGTACAGAGTAAGAGGATCTTCATCTGCCTTACCAGCAGGATTCTCCGTCTTAACATCTCCACCCACGCCCAATTCCTTAAACAAGCTGCTTGTCGTAATAGCCTTAGCCTTCGCTTCGAGCGTCTTAACAATCACGTCCCACGCTTCATCAGCGATGTTACCAACAGCCTTAACAAGGGTGGCTGCTTCTTCAGCCGACACCACCTTACTCAACTTTTCAGTCCGAGACTGAAGAGCCTTTTCCACCTTTTCAGCGTTCATCTGTGCAACTTGGGCATTAAGCGCCTTGATGGACTCCTGTGCCTTCTCCAGTTCCACAACCAGATCATTAGCACTCTTATTGTCTACTGACATATTTTTCTCCACACTAGAGGGTTTTGACGCGATAGCATCAGGGATAGGGGTATCAGGAAAGAACTTTTTATGTGCGGCTCTAACCTTCCGCTTGACGGCTGGCAGATCCGCTTCAGGGATTTCCACCTTGTTGCCACGATAGCCCTTGCCAAGGGCAGCTACCGCGCCTGATACATGGGCAGCATCATCAATGCGTAGTTTCCATGTAGAAGGTTTTTCTTTGTCTGGTGTATAAGCATAATCCTTTACAGTAAGCTCTTTGCCACCATCTGTCTTTGTTACAGCCTTGAAGATTGGTTCCATCTTCGCTTTAAGTGCTTCTAAGTCTGTACGCTGTTTGGCAGTCCAGCCTTCCATGTGGACAGGGTTGTCCCAAGCACTCTTGATCAACTCGATATTTTCTAAACGGTCGTTGATACGCTGTTGCCACCAATCGTTGCCAGTGCCTTCATCAGCATCATCGTCCATACCTAAGAGCGTAGCCAATACTTCAGCATCTTCAGACCACATGTTCATCACATTTGACAGAAATTCCTCAAATGTATACTTCACATTCACCATAGTAGTAGCTTTAGTTACAGCATCCACAGCATTCGCCTTAAAAGTAAGAACAGGAATCTGGTTGGCAGGGCCACCTTGGATTTTATGCACTACGGCAACGTGCGCCCCTTCCTGTTCAAAGTTAATATCAGTAAGGCGGCGTTTCGCCTTTGCATCTGTCATTCCAGTATCTCCCCTTTTGCATAAGCCCCAATAGAAGCTCCGCAGATTTCACCGTTCTTCACCATATCCCACAGTGTCTCATTATCAAAACGCATCCACTGTACCCAAGTCCCTTTCTCGACCACCACGCCATCGTCTGTTTGAAAGGCGGCGGGGACGATGTAGCTTTCAACAATCGCAATTTCTTCCGTTTGCTGTTGGTGGAACAAGTTGGCATTACCACAAAACTCGTTAAAGTTGTGACAAGCCTTCTCCACTTCTTCCGCCGAGTAGATGTCCCCCTGTCCGTCTACGCACTCAGGGGCAAGAACAACAAACATCGCCAGCCGCTTCTCCGTGTCAATGCTCTTCTTGACAGGGATTTCGGAAGTCTCAACAACAGATTTTTCTGCACTTGTTGGGCCAAAAGCACTCAGAAAGGAGATCGCCGCTTGGCGCATCTTTTCCATATCCATCTAAATGTTCTCCTTGTTAGAGAGGCTATTATCGTCGAGGGAGACACCCTTTGCTGTACCATTCAGGCCACCTGTCGGGGTATTCATCCCCTCCCCACTCTTTGACTGCGGAGGCCCAAGGAGTTCGCTCAAGGCGTCTTGTGGCATATTCTCCTTCACACGGTCAGGGAGGCCAAGTGTTTCAGCAACGTAATTGACATTTCCTGGTGTGGGTGTAATCAGGCCCACAGCCTTAATGCGCTGTATTGCTGCACTGAAATCTTGGAGGTCGCGCTCTTCCAAACGACCATACTCAAACGACGGAAGTCTTGTAATGTCCCATCCATTGAGGTCAAACAGTTGAGGAACAAGGTCATCATTCAGAACATCTTGAATCATCTCTAGGTAGGATGTGATAGCAAGATTCATTATATCTACTTTGCTACCCGCCAGAGCGAAACTGCCTACTTGGTCTTGCCCCATTTTGAGAATATCAGCGAAAAGACACATAAGTATCTTGTTATCATATCGCTTGATGACTGTATCTGTGTCGTTTTGGGCCTTTCCATTGATCCCCATCAATTCAAACTTGAAGAGAGGCTGTTTGCTCTCTGGATCATAAGCAAGAGGTGTTATCAGACCGGCCTGTTCGTTGGCGTGGATGTTACGAATAACGCGCTTATAGTATTCATACACTTGCTGTTCGGCTGGCGAAGCGTCTGCCGACATATACCGAGGAGGAATCTGTAGATGTGGCATACCGTTCATATTACGGACAATGCCTATTGCCTCAGACTGCTCAATGGTCTTTTTGTACTTCCATGCGTCATAGCAACCCTTCAATGGGCTATTGCCCTCTGGATTGTCTCTTGACGTGTCCGTCCGAAACAGCATAAACTTGTTTCTAGGGATTGGAATGCGGCCTGTCGGATAGTATTGCACATAGTTGAAGTCGTTGTTTGTGTGCAAAAGGCGTTGTTCAACACCCAAGAGCCTTCTCCCGTCCGACGAGAAAAGCCAGCGGTAGATTGTGTCTTGAGATCTGATCGGCAAATGGCGAATACCTACAAGGCCATCGTCATATTTGGAGCCATGCTCTTTGGAACGAATCCTATAAATCTTTTCTATTACGGCAAACCCGTAAATAAACATGCTTGTAATATCACGGATAAGAAACTTCCAACTCTGCTCCATGTCTGTCATACAGGATGTTAAGAAATTTGCTTTTTTAACATCGTTAGGGTTGGTCTTGTCATAGGGAGCCACTTTCCAAGGAACTCTCGTAATGAGAAGCTGAAACAAGGAAAGGGCGCTTGCTATGGTTACATCAAAGGACATTTCTTTGTAAGTAACTAAGTTTCGAGGCCACCGCAGTTCTACTCTTGGTTCTTCTAGGACAATCCCGTTGCTAACTTTCAGGCCAACAGTACCAATCTCTCCCATTTTAAAGTCTGGAAGGTCGGTGTCAAGAACAAGCCCTTGTATGTTTTTAGGGCCAACAGGAGGGTTTACGGTCGTAAGACCATCAAGATTAGGGATGTTGGCATCAGCTACAGGCATTGCAGTAGATTGTGTGCCAGATTTGGTTGCCATCTGTCCTCCTATCTAAAAGGGTTTTCTTGAGATAAATCCGGGGGCGCAAATGACGGAAGAATAAAACTCTCGGCCAGCGAACTAAAAGCGTCACTTGAGGCGTCTACCATGTCATCATGGACAGCCCGCGACCCGTCAAACTTTTCAAGCTCAAGAATATAGTCACTATTCCACTCGCCATGCACCATATCTACATTTCCGCCTTCGCTTGCGGCTGCAAATGGAGCAAAGCGTGATACCTTACTCTTATTGCTTGTACGCATCCGAGCCGTGAAACCATAGTCGGCTAGTTGCCGGATGATGGATGCAGCGTAAGCCTTTCCTGCCACACCTGGATCGCAAGGAATGATAATCTGCACATCCTCGCCATCGTGGATGGCTGTGGACAGAATCCTGTCAAACACTTCGCCATGCCTCGCTCTGAATCGAACACAATCTTCAACAGTAGTCCGTCCTTCTCTTGTCTTGGACATCTTGACGCCAGCAGTCCAGTCTGGATTAGGCGACGTTTCAGAAGGGAGAGATCCGGCTAAATCCCAAGCTCGTACTCGTTTGTGTACTTCCACTGGCGGAAGATGAACCATATTCATCCATGACGCCTTCCAGTAGCCAGCCGATTCTTGTGTTACGTCCCAATTTCCATAAAGGAGTCTTTCTTTCTCGACTCTATTCAAACCTTCAAGCCAAGAGACATACTCAGGCTGAAGCCGCATAAGGACGGGGTTGTCATAAATTGTAGCGGGCAAGAATGTGAAAGAAAGAGGCTTTATGTTTTTACCAAAACTCTCATAAAGGTCTTTCTTTGTATCAGCGAAAGCCATTTTGCCGTCAATTCGTGCAAACCAACGCAACTTGCCATCTCGTTCTTTGATAGGCAAGCCATCAGGCCCAATGTACCAACTAAGCCATTTTCTGAGGTAGCTGTCCTTGTCAGGGTTACACGTTATCTTCATGTGTGTGCGAACAGGGCAATGAGGATTACGCAAACGTGACATCAGATAAGTCACCATGTCCTCAGTGTATTGAGTGCCCTCGTCTACAAGTATCTTGGATATCTCCCAACCTTGGAAGTTCTCTTTGTTGGCTTCTCGCTCAAAGTGTTGCAGATAGATTTCGGCACCAGATGAAAAAATAAACTTCTTTTTCTTGTCTAGCCACCTAACGTTCTTGTCATATGCCTTAAACACCTCATTACACTTGTCCCATGGGCCTCCTGGCCCCATGAGTTGTGGCGTATTCCGGCGAGTGATAACGCCTTTGAACATAGGTTCATGAACGTATTGCAGGAAATCAAGAATCCCCATAAGTGTTTTCCCACTTCCGGCGCCGCCGCCAAAAACGGTAATATCAGCTTGGGATTGTAGGTAAGCCTCTTGCTTCTTGCTGCAAGGTGCATAAGTTGGTGCCATATTGTCTCCATTAAAGGACGACAGCGACACTCACGCTTGGCGCAACAGATACAGTTGCTGTCTGTGCAGGATATATCACTATCGTCTGTGTGATGCCATTATTCTGCGTCACGGACAAAGTAATTGGGTTCACTTGTGTTGACGTGGCCATGTCGCCTCCCATCACCGCGCAAGAGACTTCTGGTAATCATAATTACCGTAGAGTATCTTGAGGCGTGTGCCGTTAGACAGCGTAACAAAAAGATCATATGTTCCGCTGGCAAGAACGACAGGTGTGAGTGTTGCAGCAGCTGTTAGTGTTACGGTGAGCGTTTGATTTGTCAAAGGCGTCACAACAGAGATAACAATGCCGCCATTGGTCGTTGTAGGTTCAAACACGTTTGTGATTACAGATGTGTAATTTGTAACATTGTCGTTACCAGGAACCACCGTATACTGCTCAGATAGGACACCGTTGATAAGAACCGTGTCCATAGAGAGGATTGTGTTATACGGTGTAATCTGTGGTGTCACAACATTAGTGGCAAACACCATATCAGCAGTAGCCCCTGTTAGGTCTACGCCAGACACAGACAGAACTAATTGAAATGTAGCCCCTTGCACTATCTGAAGTGTGTACAAGTTGCTATCAGGAGTGTCTATCAGACCTGTTGAAGATATTTGCATGTTCACCCCAAGGAATAAGGAACCCTGATGGTGCGCGTCGCCTCGTAAGAGGCCAGCATTGCGTGTTGTCACGCAACTCTAAGCGGTCAGGGTGTTGTCTACTGCATATCCAGATACCACTTGCGGCTGGTATTGCTCCAGCACAGATGTCAGTCTGATGGTGGTGGCCAATTTCAATCTGGTTGTGCCACCTTTAAGGAGGGTATTGGACGAGCAACACCCCAACAATGCCTACATAAGTAGGAATGTTATGGTCTGATTGGCAGGAGCATCGGGACTCAAACCCAACCTAGAAGGTTCAAAGCCTTCTGTGCTAATCTACTACACCATGCTCCAACTAATTTGGCTCCAGAGACAGGACTCGAACCTATGACCAATGGATTAACAATCCATTGCTCTACCTACTGAGCTACTCTAGAATAAAATGTGAGGCCAGAGCTAATCTTGGCTCGTTCTCCAACTTAGCAGGCAATAGATACGCCACTATTGCTTTTCAGCACCAGCGCATCACTGAGTGGGTGATGCTTCCAAGAAGGTACAGGTCGGTAATTCTGCTACGCAGTAGCTATCTCTGCGTTTTCTCACATGTTTGGCGAAGGGACAGGGATTTGAACCCCAACTAAGTATTTTGGAGACACTTGTGCTACCGTTACACCATCCCGACGAAAGTAATAGCTATACTCAAGTATAAACAGAGTATAGCAGGCTATAATAGAGTAACCCACCGGTTTGAGGATACGCTCTCGCGCATAGCCTTGGCGGGTTTTTTGAAAGGGCTGGTTAGGTTCCAGCATACCCTTTTCGTAGGTATCCTTCTTGTTTCACGGAAAGCACTTAGTTTCTGGTCGTTGCTTCCAAGACGACTGAATAATGTGGATGCCTTTAGGACGTTGCATCCAGGGCGACATCCGACCCTACGTCCCTACGTCCCTTCGGGAGAGGGGGAGAACATAAAATTTGGTGCTCATTCTTGGGATCGAACCAAGGACAATGGGTTACAAAGCCACCGTTATACCTACTTAACTAAACGAGCAATGTGAGACTCTGTTAACAAACTATTTCTTTGAAAAATTAAATGCAACAACCGGAGTAGGGGCAGACGTTCCTGCGTGCGTGTCTGATTCGTCCTTAACGTCTGGTCTTTCGTACTCTTTCCCCACTACCACAACATTCTGGATAAGCCACTTGGCACTGGCGAGTGCCACCGCTTGATCAGTACCATGAATAGCATTATGTATCACTTCCACAGCTTTGTCAAGGTCTTTCTGTAAATTCTTCAAGACAAAGAGCAGAGATGTCTTAGTGACATGCTTGGTGCTGCCTTTAGGTCTCCCCACTGGCCTTCCTGTAGCAGTATGTGCTCTTTTATTCCCTTCAGACATCTCTGTGTCTCCTAACAAATCTTCTACCCTATATTTTTATTATACCACGGATATTGCATTTGTCAACTACTTTTTATTGCTTCTTGCTCTAATTTCAGCAAAAGTGCTCTGTGACTGTGGGAATCCGTTATGATACACAGTGACCAAAGCATCTCTTTTATCCGTGTGTTCAATATCACTATAGTATGATCCATTAAATTCATCAAAGTAACAAGTAACCCGCCCCTGTTTGCTCTTTTTCCCAAAGTCCGTAATAGGATCTTTAGCTATCCCAATCCATTCTCCTCTAGAACGATCAAATACAGCAGATGCTTTCATAGCAAACTTCTGATCATCCACTTTCACACCAGAAAACAGCCCTTCTTCACTAAAATACTTTTCACGTATTTCTGTTGCACTCAGACCATATTCTTCTGCTTCTACTTCCTCTAAGTGCCATTGAGGAAACATATCAAGATAATAAGAACTATCATCCTTCTTGTGTCCAATAAGACACACATTATTCCTTTGTGTTGTATCAGAAACAATCTCTTGTATTCGAGTAGCCCACGCTGTATCGTTATAAATAGTGTCTACATTCCCTCGTATAACTAAATCCTTCCCAACCTCTATTCCATGAGGGTAGCGTAGAGACTTCTCTATCATTTCTTTTCTTTCGTCAAAAGAAAAGGGATTCTTGTATGTCCTTGGCTTATCAACACTCCCTACGATAATTAGCACAGTGTCTGCTATCTCTTTAGCCTTCAACACTACACTTAAATGTCCATTGTGAAAGGGCTGGAACCTACCAATGAATACAGCTACATCATATTTCTTTTTCATACTATCAATTCTCCATTGACACAGACACATACACTAGGTCTACCCTATGTACACACTATCTGACACTAATCATACTGATCTGATAACATACTACCTTGCTTGCTTCTGTCTGTCAAGCCCTCTAGCTGATATTGCTTAGGATCATACAGGTCTTGGCGTAGAGCATAAAACCTACACTTGGGACACAGATCTTCGTCTGACCCATCTTTCTTTCTTCCGAGAACTTCAGGAAGCATCTCATTACAAGCTACACATCTCAATTATTTAATCCTTCTGTAATGCTTATCTCTAACACCATCTATTTATCTATTAGCCTCTAGTGATACTAATAGTGATCTAATAGTAGTGATCTAATACTAATAGTGATCTATTAGTAATATACTATACTACATATAAGAATATACAATACATATAATCTAATATAAGTATATTCTCTTAATGTACTATAGTAAACCCTAATACATATAATCTAATAATATATTATATAATACTTATATAGTATAATACTTATAATGTATATTACTATAATATATTACTATAGATATATTATAAGTATAATCCTATTAGTAATACTATAGTAATACTAATAGTAATACTCTAATACTACTATAGTATCACTATAGTATCACTATAGTATCTATAGTTATCCTATAGTGTATATAGTATCTCTAATATACAATAGAGCTTTCGGCAGAATATAATCTTATTGTATCATGTGTTTTCAGTTTGTCAAGCCCTTTGGCTCTGTGTCCTTACAAATCTTTACAAATCCCTCTCCGCTTGACAAGATGCAGAAGCATGATATAATCAATATAGAGCACAAGAGTATTTTCCTGTGTCAGAAACCCTATGAGGAGAAACCATGATTGAAAAAGCATACGTGAGAGAGTTTGAGCTACACCAATTCTTGCTCCGTGTCCAAGAAGCCATCCACGATGGCTACGCTGTCGAAGATGAGCCTGACAACGCCGACTACCCCATTGCATCCCCTTTCGGCGGTTTCACTGTCGGGCTTGTGCGAGAAGTGGACGACATTGGCGGTGATCAAGAAGCCCTGCCAGACGAACAGCAAGGAGCGCCTAACAGGCCCAAGAGGGCGCCTAGAGCCTTTAAGGGCATGTAGGGTAGCGGGTAGCAGCTCTGACAGGGCTTAAAAGCCCTCTAAGAGCGTTTTAGGGGCAGTATTGTGCCGTAGGAGAGCATATTGAGCAGACAAGCACAAAGACAGGAACCAAAGCCGAAGTTTGTAGCGCAAAGGGAAGAATCTATCAAGGTAGACCCTGTTCGTCCTATGAACAAGAAGCAAAGAGCCTATATCGAAGCAATAACAAACAATAACATTGTGATTGCCACAGGGTATGCAGGAACATCCAAGAGCTATCTCGCCGTGTCAATGGCAGCAGACGCTCTGCGTCTTGGACGCATAGACTCAATTATTTTTGCCAGACCTGCTATCTCAAACTCTAAGAGCTTGGGATATTTTGCTGGCACCTTAGAAGAAAAGATGGCCGTATGGCTTGAGCCTGTTATGAACATCTTGAAACAAAGACTTACCACAGGCGGTGTTGAAATCTACATCAAGCGTGGAAGCATCAAGTTTCAGCCTCTTGAAACAATCAAAGGACTTTCTGTTGAAAATGCTTGGCTTGTTTGTGATGAGGCGGAAGATATTACAGTGGACGAGGCTAAGAAAGTAGTGACACGTCTTGGAAAGAATGCCAAGATTATTTTGGCAGGAGACATTAGTCAAAGTGAACTAAAAGAAAAGAGTGGCCTTCGCTATCTGAAGGACGTTGCCGAGAGGCATTCACTTCCTGTCGGAATTGTGGACTTTAATGACCCAAATGATATTGTCAGAAGTGATGATGTCAAACGGTGGATTATCGCATTTAATAGGGAGGAAAGATCGGGTGGAACACGCTGATTTGCAAAATAAAACTACGATTCACACAATATCCCTTTGTACTGAGGAGCATGTCATTTACTTGTATGGAGAAATTACGTCGCCAGAGGATTACACAAATGTCCTTGGTGTCCTTGAAGATTGCTCTGAGGATGATCTGGTCGTCCTAAAAATTAGTAGCAGAGGCGGCGACTTAAACACGGCTCTTGAACTGTACGACGCTATCAAAAAGTGCAAAGCAACCGTGAAAGGGATCATAAACAGTGACTGTTCCAGTGCTGCATCCATGATCTTCTTGGCCTGTGACGAATGGGAAGTTGGGCCTTTTGCCCATATGCTCGTCCATGAGGTGAGCTATGGTCTCTATGGGAAGCACAGCGACAATGTTGACGCTATGGTGTCCTATCAGGCACACTTCAACAACATCTTGTCGTACATCTATCATGGGTTTTTGTCTAAAGACGATCTTGTTGATATAGCGAGGGGGAAGCAACTCTACTTGACATCTGATGAAATCACATGTAGACTTGTATCTATGCGGTCTAGAACAGGAGAAGTTGATGAATACGACGGTGAAGATGGAGACACAAAAGACGCTTCTTGACGAGGGAGGGAGCCTGATGGCTCCTTCCCATTTTTTTATCATCAACGCACTAGGAGACTACGTGTTCTTCAAGACACGATCTAGACAGAAGGCACAAGCATCTTGTGATGCTGTATTCGGGAAAGGGAAATACACAATTAGGACAATTTAGGAGGGATTATGGCTCTTGTGAGAAAAAAGGGGTTTGATCTGGAAGCATTTAAGAATGGTGTTATTGGTATAACGGGATGGGGGCGAGTTAAATATGCAGGGGTAGGAGCTAAAGAGTACCTTGTTCGTGTAATTGCAGATACAGGTGAATCTTGGAATGTCACCAACACTGGTAAAGCGTATATGGATCCGACTGATTCCAGAGGCGACATTATAGCTATGCTTGCTGAGGAGAGTCCATCAAGTATATTATCTTTCACTGTGAAAGGGTGTCTATGTATTGATGGAGCTAGAAGCCATAAAACAGAAGTGGAAGGAGAAATGGACGATGGAACGTGTGTTATTTTGAAGGTAGATGCAGATAAATACCGACATTTTCCTATAGGATCAAAAGTGACAATTAGTGAAGGAGGATGGACTAAGTGAAATTTACATCAAAAGACCTCACAGAGGCTATTGGGCACGCTGTTGTCGTCGGAATCTTGTCGGAAAAGCTGGCCTTTTCGCAAGAGCTTTCGGACGTTCAAAGGTTTCGTCGCCTCCAAGAGGAGGCTGTTAAGAGCTTTTATGAAAAAATGACCAAATGGGATGAAGTATTTGGAACAGAGGAGGAGAAAACTGAATGAGTAATATTTTTAAGCCTATGAAGGCTCCACAGAAGGCTCTGACAGAGGAACAAATCATGTCTTTGCCGTGGCCAATGCTTGCCTCAGTAAAGCTGGATGGCATACGTGGTGTTGTACGACATGGCGTGGTGACAAGCAACAGTGGGAAGCCTATTCGCTCTAAGGCTGTACAGAAGAAGTTTGCTCAGTTTGAGGGAATGGATGGAGAACTCATCTATGGCCCTCCTGGTGCCTCTAATGTATATAACTTATCTACATCTTTCTGTAATTCAACAGAAATTCCAGAGGGAATGGACGAAAGTGGAATACATTTCTTCATATTTGATGACATTCGACAGCCAGGACTCCCCTACAAAGAGCGTTTCCCTGAGTATGCCAACTTTGATGCAGGGGCGTTACCCCTCAAGCCTGAGCTGCTGAGCACATATGATGAATTCTTGGAGTATGAAGCAGCGGCTCTTGAGGCTGGATTTGAGGGGGTGATGCTGAGGAAGCCTAATTCTCCCTACAAAGAGGGGAGAAGCACACTCAAAGAGGCTTATTTACTGAAAATCAAGCGTTTCAGCGACGCTGAGGCTGTAGTTATTGGCTCCTATGAGGAAATGCACAACACCAACGAAGCCAAGAAGGACGAACAGGGACACACAGCGCGCAGTATGGCTAAAGACGGCCTTGTCCCAAAGGGAACACTGGGAGGCTTCCGTGTCCGAAACGGAAAAGGACAGGAATTTGATGTAGGTGGCGGCTTTACAGCCGAGGAAAGGGTGGAATTTTGGAAAATTCGTCAAGACTTAGTAGGAAAAGTGCTTACATACAAGTATTTTGCCTATGGTGAGAAGGAATTACCACGATTTCCTACGTTTAAGGGGTGGAGAGATGAGGATGACATCACAAATTATTGATGAAAGAACCCCTATCGTTCCATGTCCCTATGGGATAGCTTATGAAGTGTTGCTCCTTCTGTCACAACGTGACACTAAGGCGCAAGTGAGCAGGGAGATGGTGATGGAAGCCCTCTGTCAAGTGAGGAGTGCCAGAGATAGGATACAACACTATCAAAGGAGCATCTTGAGCTTAGAGAGGCTAATAGCCCATAGGGATGCTGAAATAGCTATGTTGAAACGAATGTTGTTAGATTTAGAGGGAAAAGCATGATGACACAGTACCTTGAAGATGATAAAAACTCCTAGACTAAAACCAAAAAGCAGTGGGGGCACGTGATAAACACTCCACCTCCTAACATCACTTTCTGCAATGGGAGAGGGACGCTAGGATCTCTGGATCTTCGTGAAGATGAAATACATTTTACAGGGAATGCTTCTGAGAGTGCCCAAGCGTTCTTTGACTATGTTTGCCATTGTTTCAGAGATTACCAAGACAGGAAGTACAAGGCTAAAATTGATGAGCTACGGGATCTGGTAAGGCAGCGTCAGGATTATATCTCCTTCCTAGAAAATATATTGCTTGAGATAACAAAGGATATAGCATGAACCAAAATAGCAAAGTGACACATAATCATAAGGTGGGAGATGTCTGGTGGCGTGTATGCGATTGGGGAGGCTGTCGCCCTATCCTCGATAAAGTATTTGTTCTCCACACAACGCCATCTGGCGTCTACTTAGGAACTTTTCCTACTTGGAAAGAGTTTAACAGAAAAGACAAAGGCCAAAAGCTAGTGATTCTCTCTTGGAAGAAGAAATGGGCCTACCCTACACCAAAAGAGGCTGTTAAAGCCTACTGGTGGAGAAAAAAGCGCCAACTGGCAATTCTTGAAGGACAGATACAACACACCAAAGAGTGCCTAGACATTGCTGAAAAGAGTAGAGGAGGAGACTCCCTCGTGTATCCTAACGAAGAGCTTGATTTGGACTACACCATCTCGATGTCGCCCGATGTCTCCGATAAAGGGCTTGACAATGCCCAACATCTATGATACGCTTGCTTTGTTGATGGAGGAAGAGTGTGTTGCTTCAGAGCACATTGACTACATTCTTCACTATGTTAATCGCCAAAAGGATCTCATCACAGAGTATCGAAAAACTGTAGGCAAGCTAGACGAAGAAGTCTCTTGCTTAAAATTGCAAATCAGTACACAAGGAGAAAATCATGGAACATTATCTTAAATCTGCAATGAAGATGCTCATTATTGGGCTTGCATCTCTCTTTCTGCTCTGCTTCTTGGCCAGAAATGGGAGCGTCACGCCTGATAATGTCGTGTACATTATGTCCCTTTTCTGGATTGCTGTGGGAGCAGGAGAAGCCTATGTGTCTCACCCGTAATAATTCCAGAAGCACCATGAAACTCACCATCCAAGGGCTTTGTGCTGCAACTTTGTGTGTTGGAGGGGCGCTAGGGACTGAGGCTGTCATTGCAGCAGTGCTGGCTGCCCCAATCACGTTTGGCATGAAGTATCTTGGCTACACCACCACATATACAGAAACATTCGTGGCCATTGGTATTATTATGTCTCTCCAGACGTGGAGAGACATCGCCAGAGCCTCTGTTGACATTTATGAGGGGACGTTCTTATGAGCACAGCCTTTTCACAGAAAATATTTTCAGAGAAGCTGGCTCAGCTTTGCGAGAAGATGAGAGAGCGTGGAGCACATGACACACGTTTCCATCTGCTGCCTGATGGTGTCAGTGCAATGGTGATGATTGGATCACCTGCCGGAGTGGTGTCTTTCTTGGTCTACCCTGAGAAGGGAGACACAACGAATTATACTTTTATACGAGTATTCCAAGTGTGAGGGCGAAATGCAAAAGCTAGAGATGTTTATTTTTGTTCTGTGTGTTGTGGCATCTGGTGTTGTAGGGGAGAGGATTTTCCCACAGAGCGCTGTAAAGGCGTTGAGCGTCTCTATTGCCTTATCGTCGGTGGCAATGGCGGGTGTTGCATCTCTTTTTGATCTCTTAGGACACACGTCTGACAAGGATGACGACGAGTGGCCTCATTATGGGGGACACACAGGGGAATAGCAACGGAAGCAGGGGATGGACTCACTTCCCCTGTCACTCCCCCTGCGACTTCCCCTGTAATTCCCGCAGGGTGCTCTTGTTTCACAGAGACTGAATAACACAAGAAATGGAGAAAGACTTATCTTCTAAAGGGGGGAGGGAACGTTGGGGGGGATTCCCCCCTGGTTCGAGAGAAATCCTTAGACAATAAGAATATACTAAAACATCTTTAGAGCAGCATTTCTCTAAACTCTTTTTGTTTTATGCTGCTCTTTAATCCCGTTAGGGATTTTATTTACTTCTGTATTTCTTTTCCAACCTAGGGAACGCTACGCTTTTCCCTTACGTTGCCTACCCTTTTGGATGAGCACTAGGGCGACTGCCTTGCTCCCTATCGGATGACCACATTCAGTGCTCATCCTCTAGGACACTAAAGGGCATAACTATGGCCTATACCTTTATTATCGCATATTTTTCCCAAAAGTCAATTAAATTTTCATTAAGAATTGTAATTTTGCTTGTCTGGCTTTCGCCATCTCCTTGTTTTCCTTACACTTGTTCTCAAAAACTCAACAAATACCAAGAGGGTGCTTGAGCACCACTTGAGAGAACACCTGTTCTCTCTTATTTCTTATTTCAATAAAATAATGACCAATTTTATTTTCCCTTCTCTGGCAGAGTATGCCATTCTTCTGTCTCATTAAAAGCACACTGAGAAATATCTGTAGGCCACTGCGCCACTATTGCGCCACCTTGGACACTCTAGGGAACCAGAGAGGGGACTCTAGGGCTATTGTCGGGGGCTATTGTCGGGTTGCTAAACCCACCTCGACACCCACCATCTCTCCTCTTGAAATACTAAAATATCTGGCCCTATATCCTTAGGCCACTCTAGCGCCTATTTTGCCCGTGGCTGTGGGCAGGTATTGCCTTCCTTAGTAAGCCTCTACAATCGCCCCTAAGCGCGTTTAATCACTGTTTGCCTTTGGCGCAAGAGTTGCATAGCGTTTTCTATTGGCGCACGTTGTGCTATAGCAAAGACTAGGCCAAGTGGAGTATTATATTTTATTGAATGAGTTAGAATTGGCACAAGAAATGCTATTGCATATTTTATGCCAGAGAGAATTTAAGGCAAAATAAAAGGCTCATTGCGAGCCTTGGTGTAGATATTGCATATGTTAAGGAATGCGCCCATGTAATCTATAGATTGTATGCTTGTTCATTCCACACTCCTCGTTAGATTGAGCTTATGCCCAAGAACCGATTGACGCTCACGCCCAGGACAAAACCGAGCACGATGACAGCGAAAGATAAAAGAATCATGTCTTTACTCCATTGTGATTTGCTTAGCTAACAATAAGTATATCAAAGATTTTTTCAAAGATATACGTTTTACTAAAATTAAATTTTATTCATGTAATGTCCTTTTGGCACACTAATTGCTAATAGCACACTTCGTGCCAATAATGGCAAACCTGCCTTAAAAGCCTTCCTAGGCAGTTTTAGAGCATGTCTCACCTTGGCACAAGGTTTGCATAGCAAACTAAGATGGCACAAGAATTGCATGGAATGCAACAATTCGATATTTCAACAATTGTTGAAATGACATTAGACCGATCGGTCTACTAGCGAAGGACACACCCTGCTCGCCCGCATATCTCCACAAAATGCCCGCAATAATCGCGCCACTAAAAGCCCATTCGTGCGCCACAAATGGCGCTTTGCGCCATTATTGCGCCACAACTGGCGCCATTTGTGGCTTTCAGCTATAGCCTATTGCAATAGTGGGCGAATTTTCGACAATTTTTGCTATATTTCAGACAAAAGAAAAGCCGGCATAAAAGCCGGCTTTTAGTTCCTCAATTTGTTTTTGTTATACCGAAAAAGTTAAAAGTTTATATCCTTTTCTCGATTCAATTTTTGCTTCAAGTGTTGGCAGGTATTGCCTTAGTAACCGATTCCAATCCACACGATCACGGAAAGAACCCGTGCCGATCTTTTGGCTGATTAGATGCTTATACTCAGATTTTAATGATTTTTCGTTTAAGTATTTATAGGCTAAAAGCGTATCAGCATCGAGCCTTCCCTGAATGTCTTGCATAAACCTTTCGCTTGCGTTCTTCAATATAAATGTAATTTTCATTCTGAATCATCCTCATAACATATTATATCAATATATAATAGTTCCCTAAACATCTCATCGTTTATTGCCTCTATTCTCTTGTTTTACTCGCACCAATAATGCTTTACGTATCATTTTTTAATTCTCCACTAGATCATCTATAAATGCCAGTCGCCCATCATTTGTTAGATGCTCACTATGGGCAATGGTCGCATTAAATGCAAGATGACATAATGCAATCAATTGCCTTGCAATGCCCTGTTTCCTTTTTTCAGGGATAACATATATACCCTGAATTGCGTATCGCTTGCTGTTCTCTTGGTGAAGCACAATTCCTGCAATTCCAGGAATTATAATTCTGTATTTCACTACTGCGCCAATTCTGCCTTTTATACGATGGTGAATATAAGCATAACATATCACCTTATGCCTTGCTAATACCCTATTGCTAAATATCACTTCATACGGCATAAGGTAACAGTGGAATTGTGGTGCTATGCAAGATGATAACTCATTCATTTTGTGCTATTCCCTATCTAATCACTACATTTAACATTTATTATCGAATAGCCTAATTAGATTAGGCTATTCTAATTAAATGCTAAACAGGAATGCGCGCACAGTATAGCCTCAAAAGCGCTTTAACTTGCTCTTTCGTCAATGTAATAATCATTATATTCACCTTAGTCATTAAATCCAAAGTTATTTAATTCTGCTTCTGTCATTAGTTCATGACAGAGCGCCCAAAGGTCGCCATCTTGATATAGCGTCCACCTGTTGCCTTCTTCGTCAACAAGAAAAGCATTATCTAGGACTGATTCCCAGTCATCCCAATAAAACTCATTATTAGGATCGCTAAGAGCTTTTATATCATCATCTGACAAATGCCAGGCGGCCATGTCAAAAAATTCGACAAAATTTTGTGGAACGTATACTCCACGAGCGCTGTTTAACAATAGGTCGATTCCAGACTTAATCATCTAATTATCCTC
>JAEHJW020003852.1_pt1 | contig 38888 bp, 60 predicted proteins | sample 9271431 | NCBI WGS metagenome assembly JAEHJW02 | reverse complement strand
CGATGGTCGTGTTCGTGCCCGCAGTCCATCCAGTCGTGGCGCCCGTCTCAAGACTGGCTTGATTCGCCGTCAATTGGTTATCGATCGCCTGAACATTCAGGGTGACCATCGGAGCCCCAGTGACGGGATCATTCCCTGGCGTGGCCGTGAACACTGGTGTAGCCGGAACGTCGACCTGCAAAGTGAACGTCGAATAGGCCCACGCGGACGTTTCGGCGCCCGTCTCGGTCACCTGGACGAATACCCGATACGTGACGTTAGACGAGAGAGGAGTTCCGACAGGGACCGAAGTGGAACTTGACGAAACAACACCCGAGGTCCACACTTGAGTACCGGAGCCAGGTACCGTGGCGTAGGAACCGGATTCAACAATGATCTGATAGTTCGTCTGCACCGCACCCGAAGCCAAAGTATTCGTCCACGACACTCCCGGCTCAGTGGTGCCGGTAACGGTACCGGAAGGGACAGTCACAACGAGACTCGGAGGAGACTGCCCCGTGAAAGTAAAGTCCGCCGCGAAGGCCCCCTGTAGGTTCATGCCAGATTCCTGGCTCGCCATCGACCAGTTGTAGATATTGCCATTCGCTAGTAAACCAGAAGGGAGAGTGACGGACCATGAAGCGCCCGACGAGACCGAATCGGCGTTCCACACAATTGTCGACTGCAAGGCGTTAGTGGACGCATTGAAATAACTGTACGAACTCGCCCCAGAAGTTTTGATACGTAATGCGTAGGCGTTTTGCGTGTCACCGTCCGTAGAGTTGTAGACGCCCGACAGCGTGATGGGAACTGAGGCGTCAAGGTACGAAGCATTGGCGGGAGAAGTTAGAGTAGGCGCGCTTGGGGCCGCGGCGTAACTGATGACGACAGAACCGTTTGCTGATTGAGCGTCCTGGCCCGAAATAAAGCCACTCGGGACGAGAGAAGAGCCCCCACCCCCCCCGGCTGCGCCGTCTCCGGAGTAAGTTGTTCCCGAACCTCCTCCGCCCCCAAAAAGACCGCCTCCCCCCGAGCCGCCGAAAGGAGTCGAGCCGCTAGAGGGTCCTCCTACTCCGCCTGCCAAAGATGCACCCGCAGTCCCGGCCGCGCCGTTAGGAGGAGCGGCAGCACCCCCAGCACCCCCAGCGGTCAAAGACCCTCCTTGCCCAGGGTTAGAATAAGAATCGCTCGTCCCTGCGGAGCCGGTCAGACCCCCGGCGCCCCCGGAACCCCCTCCATAGGTAGCGCCCTGAGCGCCCCCACCTCCACCAGCGGCGATTATGAGGTTGGTGCCCCCAGAATTAGAGATTCGACTGGAACCCCCTCCATTACCGGGGTCCCCCAAGGCGAATATAACACCTCCATCTGGATAGCCACTTTGTCCTCCCACCGTTATTGTGAGAACTTCTCCTGGTGTCACGGTCAACACCCCATCGAACACAGCCGCCGCGCCTCCTGAACCCCCGTTGTTTGCACCCTGCGCTCCCTGTGCGCCGGACACGGTGACGTTAAGAGATGTGATGCCCGTGGGGACGGTGAATGTCTGGGTGCCCCCGGTATAGACGAAGGTCTGCGGGTTAGACACCAGAACGCTCCTTCAAAGCCGATACAACTTGGTCTGCGAACGAACCCGTTCCTTTGACCCCCTGAAGTATATGTACATCAACAGTATGCAATTGGTCATCGCGCAACGACGTGCCACGACCGAGGGCCTGTTCGATTTCAATCGCCACCTGGGCCTGTATCGCCAACGATTCTGACGTGAAACCGAAGTCGTGATGCTGAGGGCGAAAGAGAGCGCGCGCAGACGTAGTAAGTTCGCTGGTCCAGTAACCGCGAGCGCACCCTGAACAAAGCCACGGAGCCGTCAGGGGGTCGAGTGCCACCGCAGACAACGAGGCACCACACTTTGGGCAACGAGTGTCGTAGGTCGGGGTCATGCGGCACCTCGTGCTAGAGCGGACTGGAGCATTGGCAGAGTCATAGAAATCCCAGTACGAACCGCCTGAGCGACCTGTTGAGGGCTAGAGTGACCACGGGCGTCAATCTGGAAAACAATCTGTTGCTTGCCGCCGCCGAACTGACCGTTGGGAATGACAGTTCCCGACGCGCTCGGCACAAAAAGTTCGGGGCCTTGTTCTCCAACTATATACGGCATATTGGCCGACGCCGGACCACCTGAAGCAAGATAGTGAAGAGGGTTCAAATCATTCAGACCGGTATGAATCGCCCCGCTGATTTTCCCCGCTATGCTCAAGGCACCGCTGATGCCACCAGTGATAGAACTGATCGCTGAACCAATGGAATCGAAGATTGGTTTGATAATTGCCCAGATGGTCTGCACCGTGTCTTTGATGCCCCCCCACACGACATCCCACTGCTTCTTGAAAAGGTCGAGGTAAGTGATACCCGCTATTTCAAAAAAGTAGGCGATGGGGTGAATGATGTTATTGTCGATGAAGTGCCACACATCTAGCGTGACGTTCTTGATGAAATCCCAGACAGTTTTCCAGTGTTTTTGAAGTTCGTAGATGGCAATCGTGACGGCAATTATTCCGAGAATGATAAGACCCTCCGGACTGAATACAGCCGTAAAGGTGTTCCCGAGAATTCCAGTAATTAATTTCAAACCGTCGATCACTTCAATCGCTGATTTGACGCCCGCCACAATCATCGCAAGCCCTTTGCCAACTATAAGCAGACCAACAAAAAGAGACAGCAGATTGGTCAAAAGAGGTTTCGGAATCAATTTGACTACATGGCTAATCCACGACGCCATCCATCCGACGATGCGGAATATCTGCAGTCCCACTGGAGCCAGGGCAGCGCCGAGGATTTTAAACAGAGGCCAGAGTGTCTTAATGACTTTCCCTAAATTGGAGAACACCGTCACCATGCCATTTACAAAGCCGTGTCCCAATTTGACGTGATTCATAAACTTTGAGAATTCGCCGGTTATTTTGACGAACCACGGCCCAATCTGAGTCGCGGCCACACCGCCGAACAACTTGAGGAATCCGCCAAGCGCGGTTCCAAGATTGATCACTACCTGCCCGAATTCAGTCATGATAGGACCAACATCAGTACTCATTGATTTCATGAAACTCTTGAATCCAGCCGAGCCCATCCCTTTATCGAGAACATTGAAGAAGCCCGACATGGCCTTGATGGCCGGTTGGGCGAATTCATTGATCAGAGGAATCAACTTGGTCAGGGCACCGACGAATTTAGTAATCATCGGCATGATTTGAGTTTCGGCGGCTCCCAGCCCCTTGCTCCCCGAACCAATCAGACCACCAATTTGCTTACCCAGACCCAGTTGACTTGTACTCATGCCAGCGGTAGAAGCACCAGTTGAAATGGCCTGATACGCCGAGTAGCCCTTCATTAGGTCCAAGAAGCCGGGGAGAAGGGCAGCCATGCTCCCGGCCGCTCCGATGATGGTTCCAGAAAGCCCCGCCGCAATCGCCAATCCGAAAGCGCCAAGAAAAGCAGTCCCCGCTGATGCACCGATAGGGTTCATGGCGGCAGCCATAATTCCAGTACCGCCAGAAAAAAAGTCAAAGGGGGCACCGGCCTTACCCGCGCCGCCCAGCAGACGCGACCAAATAGATGCTGAACCGCTTTCTTTTTTGGCGGAATTCAGTAATTCAGTATCCATCATCTGGACGATTTGGTCTGCGCTTTTCCCCCACCCAGAAAGAGTGCTCGCAATCTCTGACTTGCTTAGTCCTTGTGAGAATAATTGATCCACAATGCTGGCGGCGAGTGGACGACCCGAAGAACCCCCAACCGGTATTTTCGGTACGCCTTCCGAGCCGAATATGCTGTCGAACGCTTGAGAAATCTGTAGGGCTTCTGACTTGGCAAAATCGTCAATGGCCGTTTTTAAGGTGCTACCAGTAGAGCCACTGTCCGTACCACCCGAAGCAAAGGTCGCCGCCATTGCATCTTCGATTTCGGTGCGAGTAAAACCCAACCCTTTCAGCGCCGAGGTCATCTCTTCTTTGTTGAGCCCTTGACCGAGGAGAGCCTTCATCAGACTACTCATGCCACCGCTCGAACCACCTGAGCCAGAAGTATCTTCGGCACCCGTCAAAATGTCTGAGACGATAGAGCGACCGACAGATTCGGCCTCAGACTTGGCGTAAGTGGGCTTTACCTCCGGCTCGATATCCTTACGAAGTGGTTCCTCCTCCGCTAAGACTTCTTCCATGGCCGTCGTGTCAAGTACCGGCTTTATTTCTGTTTCGGTTGGGTCTTTGAATTTCGCGTCAACATCAGCCTTCGCTCTGTCAAGATCAATATTGAATTGAGCGCGGTCAAGTTTTAAGGTGGCAACTATTTCTCCGGCGTCAAACGCCATTGGAAGCCCCCTTAATACGAATTAAAAGTGAACCCCTGATCGACAAGATTCTCAGGTGTTGCGTCGACGTACTCATTGGGCTCGTCATCCTTGTTGGCGAACTCCCATAAGAGACCTTCGACGTAGAGTTTTCGTTTCCACCAGGGCATCCCTGACGCGTCCTCCGGCTCGACGCCGAGGTGGCGACGTAACAAGTAGCGAGTCCTGCGCTCTTCGATGTCACCTGTGAGCGATTCATATCGCTCGTTCAGTCTTTTGGGTCTGTGAACTCCGAAGCGAGCCATTTAGCGAACTCGCGGAAGAGACGCGGGGGGAGAGCGGCGAATTGCTCGACGGACGGCGTCCCAGAACAGAAATTCGACGTGGCTGTGTGCACCTTGGCGAGAACTTCTTCGCCGGTAGTGTCCTCCGAGACATTTTGCAACTCAGAGATGGCCGCGAAAAAAGCCGTAAGCGCGCTATTAGAAGGTTCGGCAATCTCTCCGTCAGGGATTCCGTACTCGGCCATACCCTTGTACTCCAAGGGCCTCACCGCACCAGTGGCGTCAAAACCCATCAGACAACCGCCGCAGTAATGTCGTCAATCTCGATGGATGCCATCGCACACGTCGCCGTGAATGTGGCCGGGTAGAGACGAGGAGACTTCATGCGTAGGTACTCGGTCTTGACCTTGCCCGCGGCGACCATTGAGGGGATGTAGACCTGGCGCTGGAACCCGAAAGAATTCACACCGTAGAAAACGATGGCGACCACCGTGAGGGCTTCGGCGAGGTTCAGGGTCGATAGGCCCGGCGTGGACGCCGACGCTGTAGTGGTAGTGATGGTGCCACCACCGTAGGCGGCCTGCATGTTCGCAATCGTGTCTTCCGCAAAGGTAATATCGATGGTCACGTCCGTCGTGTCGGGGGTGATGAGAACGGGGGTGGACTGCTCCTCGACCCTAATCTCACCAGTCTTGCGGTCAACGTTCAAGGTGACGCCCGTCTCGGTGAAGCCCGAAGGGACCCAAGGAGAGGTAGGAGTAGCCCACGCCGTTGCGCCAGCGGTTGTAGGCAAAGTCGGTTTAGCGGTGCCCGCGGGAGCGATATAAAGGCTCGCGACTCCGACGACGACATTGGTGGCAGTTCCCACTATTTACCTCTTAACAATCGTGACACCATTCGCGGCGCCGATGGATATGACTTGATCTACGAATTGCGAAGGAACGAGAGAGCCGTTGCGAAGCACGCGAGGACATCCCGGAATGGAAGCGTCGAAAACATCCACGTTCCACGGCGCTTCGATGGAAAGAACCGCTTCTCCCGTAGTCGGCACCACCGGGGGTTCGCTCAACGTCGGGAGGCCGACCAGCGAGTCAGCGGAAATTCCGGGAGAAACGACATGTGCCCCTTCATCGGATGTGGGCACCTCAAGAGTTGGGCCAGTCGGAACGTCAACCGGTCCGGGAAGGTCACTGGGGATGGTGCTCATGGCAGAAAGACTATGTATTCACCTGATTAGGGAAGGTGACACTAGACCGCGACAGTGAAGAGATAACTCCCCATGTAGGTGACGCGCCTCGTCACATCGCTATCAAAATACTGAGGAGGACCCGACGCAGGTTCAACTGTGAGGACGTAGGTCGAGCCCATCTGGAACGACGACTCGTGCGAGGACATAAACGTGTGAAAATCTAACGCCAGGGTTTCGGCGCTCAAATCGGTAGTGTCGCGAATTCGAACGTGAACGTGAGTCGATTCGAACGCTCCGTTGAGAACAGGAGCAGCCCCCCCAGCGCAGGAAACGGCAATCGCGTCGTCGGGAGATTCCTGAAGGCGATTTAATTGGACATTTGCGAAGCCACCTACGGTAGTCAAATAATTCTGTAGGTCGCCAAGGGAAAGGCTCATGATCTTCTCGTCACTCTCCATTTGAGATTCGAACCGCCCCCGGAAGAAGAGGTTGCCCGAATTGCTTTAATCTCAGTCTCCGAAAGACGAGGAATCAACGCGGGGAGAACGAACACGGTAGCACCGTCGTCCTTTAGAGCCAGAGATGCAGAATTTCGAAGAATATCGAATTCGCGAGGGGCGTTCAATTGAACGTCATCGCCAAAGGAGTGAAGAATATCAATGGTCTCTGGAACGAGGCGCCCGCTGAGAACATTATTCGCCCATCTCTGAATCACCTCGCCACGCCTGTAGCGCATAGGGCCAGAGAGGTACATCGCTTGCCCTCCTCGGGGATGTTCGAACGCAATAGCAGGAGTGCCGTGGGGACCTTTACCAGAATCTTGATAATGGGCATACACTTGGTCAACTTTTATTTCTCCGCCGAGTATCCCGTCGCCAACCAAATTTTTAAGTTCATCGATTCCTTGCGCGAAAGTTTTATTCATCGCGTCAACGCCACGTAGCCAATGGTTGAACCGCGAAAGGTCACCATGCTCGAGATAGCTACAACTTCACGTCCGTCCAGCAAATCCCCCACACTCACCGAAGAATTCGGCGCAAGAGTGACCTGGTTGGTGGCCGTCGTGACTTCACCGTCTTTTGCGATCAAGTCCTTTAATTTCTGAACCGTTCGAGCATTGATGCTGACCCCAGTAGCATAAGTGCGATCGTCTCGGGTATCAGCGGACGTGACTTGTTGCCATATGACCGTCTGATTGAGACCCCGAGAGATATCCACCTAGGTACTCGTTATGCCGATGAAGGCGTCAGTATGGGCGCTCTGGACCTGGAATGGACTGACGAGGCTCGCCATGATGCGATCAAGTTGTGCCGGAACGGAACCCTTCTGACCGTCCCAGTGGAGATAGTGGACACTCGCTCCCGACACACTCTCAGAACTTATCTCATTGAATGGTGTCATGACCGCCATGCGATAGTACTCCAGGCACACGTAATCGATGACCTGGTTAGGGACAACACCTTCGTAGTTCAAGAAGAAAGTACCGGGGCGTTGTTCGGTCACGAGGACCGGGCTCGGCGTAGCGATCATGTTCGGCCATCCGTAAAGGAACGTGCGGGGCCATTCGCGCTCTTGAGACACAACGAACTTTACGCCGAACCACGGACCCTCTTCGTCGAGGGCCATCGACGCGGCTAGTATCAGACCCTCCGCCACGGGGAGAGGAGTCCCGTCAGGGGAGACAGAAAACTGAGGCCAGCGAGACGAAAGCCACGCCACGGCGCGCGCGGCGGAGATATACGCTCCGGGAGCGACGTTGGTTTCAGGAACATACGCGGGCGCGGGTTGGAGGTCAGGGTTGACCGGCATACTCATTAGAGCCGACCCTTGGTCTCCTCAGCCAATCTCTCGACTAACTTTATCGGTGCGCCAAGAGCGCGAAGAGCCTTACCCACCCGCGAGTCGATGACCTCTCCGCCGCTGAATCGCAAAACCTGGTGTTCGAACCGTGCACCAAAATCGCGAATGGCGACGTGGTCGTGGGTCTCGGACTTATCGACGAGAACCGGCGACGGTTCAGGAACAGCGTTCAGGGTTGCATCCGGGCCAACGTTCGGCTTATTCGTCGTAGCGGATGACACCTCGTTCGCCACGTCGACCTCTGGCAATTTGCCCTCGGTACTCTTCGCGTCAGCCACGTTAACTTCCTTTCGTTGTACATCTCGAAGGAGGGTGTTTCACACACACGATAGACCCGTGCTGTCCTAGGGTCTCCCTAGACACCATGCCCTCGTTTCGAGATTATCAGGCGTGCTCGATCTGAACGCCACGCTTGTAGACCGCGCTGTCTCCCGTGAGCAGGTCAGTACCAGCGGTGTAACCACCGACCCAGGACCACGTGCTCGTAAGGACTTGACCCAAACGGTCGAGGGGGGCACGAAGAATTCGAACCACGCCAGCGATCATGTCCACCTGCACCGTCGAACCGGCCTGCATAGCGGAAATGAGGTCGGCCATCTCCGAGAACGGGGCTTCGATGATGGAACCGTCACCCACGACAACGGGGTCGTAGACCGTCACCCCACCAGGGTTGACGTAGGTCGGCGTGAGCGTGTTGAGCACCCAGTCGATACCCGAGAAGCGTCCCATGAACTCGCCCGTGTCACCCATCGAGTCGCCAGGAGCGAAGTTCGTGTACGCCGCACTATCACCACGGCCACGGTAGGCGAGCAAGAAGTTGTTGTCTTGGAACAACTCTTCCACCGTCTGAGGGTGAACGTGAGCGGTGTACGCGCCACGGATTCTCGGAACGTTCATCGTGCGAAGTCGCGTCACCGCGGCCTGGAACGTCGACAACGTTGCGAGGTCCGAAGCCACGATGTTGTAGCCAGAAGCACGTCCGTTGGGTCGAATCTGCGGCGACGCCACACTCGACAGAACGGATTCTCCGACCGTTGCGGTGATGGCAGTTCCGAGAGTCAGCGTGTTCGTGGAGAGATTCACTCCGACGACCGTGTTCGCCACGCCGCCGATGGTAACGTTGAGAGGAGCACTCGCAGAGACGGGCACCAAAGTCGGAGTGGCCGTTCCTGTCAGACCCTCTGCGGGGTTCGAGCCAGTGGTCGCCAGGTCCACCACCGCGTTGGCGAAGCCCGCAGCGTTGTTAACGATCAACGTGGTCGAAGCGGAGGACGCTGTAGTGGCCCACGTCTGGCCGGTGCCGACAGAACCATACAATGCCTGTTGGGCAAGGATGTTCTTCGACTGAGCGGCCTGAATCGCCAACAACTTGTTGTCCTCCAAGAACTTGCTCGCCAGCGCCATAGCGGAGAGGAGCATGTTCGTGTCGACCGAACCAGCGTACTGATTCATCTGGACCTGGTACTGCTCAAAACCGTACGTGCTGGCGGCCGCGTCAGAACCCGTAATGGCTACGGGGTTGGGCGTCATCAGTCCGCTCTTGGTGAAGATGCCGGTAGAACCCACCGCACCTGCCCATGGCTTCACGTCTGCGAGAGTTCCGTAGAGCAACGCAGGTTGCAGCGCATCCTCGAAAGTACGGTCGAGGAGTCCGTTTTGCAGAATCTCTTGCAACGAGGCAGGGACGACTTCGCGAAAACCCATGGGTCAATTTCCTTTACAGTTTGATGCCGTACCTGGAGAGTTCCTTGTCTCTCTGGGCGGCGCTGGCGGTCTTAAAATCTGCGGCGCCACCGCTAGAACCCGAAGCATCCGGAGGGGAAATCTTTGCGCCGAACCACTCGGGGCTCTGCGCTTTCAAGTCCTTCACCGCATCTTCGAGGCCAGTCACGTCAGCACCGTTCACTTCCAACTTCGACAGATCAACCAAACGCATCGCCGCCGAACTGCGTTCCGGATTGATTCCCGAGTCACGCAGCGCCAACTCCAAAGCCGTGCTGATACGAGACGCCTTGGCGTCGGACCTAGCGGTCTCGGCCTCCTCTCGCAACTTCGCGGCTTCTTCTTGCGCCTTCTGTAATTCTGTCTTCTTCTCGTCCTCTAACGTCTTGGCGGCTTCTAGGGCCGCTTTCGCCGAATCAAGGTCGGGGACTCCGAGAGTCTTCAGCAATTCACGTTCGGCAACTGTTCGACCATCCTTACGGGACTCTCCCGCAATTCTGTCCAAGTCCTCTTGCGTGAACTTGCCGTTAGCGGCGGCCTTGATTCTCACTTCCGCTTCGGCTTGCGCTTCGGCGGTTGCTTTCTCGGTGGCTGCTTTAACGGCGGCTTGCATCTCTTCGTCTGTTGGCACCTACTACTCCCCTGGTGTGACCCGCCCAGTCGCGGTTGATACCGACACTAAAGAAGTCCCTAATTAGGGAAGGTGACACTAGACACTGGGGATAAGCGCAGCGCCCTTGACGGGGGGTCCGCTGGTGCATCGGCAACGTGGATGAACGCCTCCAGGAATTCCAATCACCGGCAAGCGGTCGGCGCGAAAGTTTCGACCATTGGCCCACGCACACTCCGGCGTGGTTCGATTGTCGATCACCGAACGCCATCCCAGCAAGGGGACTTTGTCGCGCTCCTCGATTCGGTCGCCGAGCAAGCGATTGGTCACGTCCACGAGGGCCGCGGCTCGGATACGACGTTCTTCGGCGAGGACGTGACGCTCGAAGTACCCCTCTTCAACGTGCTGCGCGTGAATGAGGTCAAGCGCCTCAGTGAGTCGGTCGGCGGCGCCCAGGATGTAGATAGCGCGCCACGCGAGGGCTTGTCGCTCCTCGGCTCTTTGCATGGGGCCAATCGCTCCGAGACCCAAATCGGGAAAACTGGTGCGAGTTGAACTCATTTGCGCTAACCATGTGGCTATTTCAACTGGTACGCCGTACGTGAGCAACGCCGCACGAATGCCGATCAAGAGACCGTATCCCACGGTACCGGCGCTGAACAGAGCGACGAGGGCCGTGACGAGTTGCTTCTGCTTACGGGTGCGGGCCTTTGCTTGGGCCACGCCCTCAGACGGTGGGGGCGCCTGGGTCAATGCCGTCACCGGACGGGTCGTCGTCGCCCTGGTCTAAAATCCTTTGCAAATTGGCCGGAAGGGGCGTTCCGGCCATCCCGGCGCCCTTCCCCACGAAGCCCTCGGCCTCGATACGCTCCACTTCTTCATCGACTTCGGTCTGGCTCCACGTCGGATGCACAATCTTCACCAATGTGTCCGTGGACGCGGCGACTCCCTGACGTAAGAATTGAACCTGTTGGGCGCCGTCGAGTGCGTCGTCGGGCAGTCCATCGCCTAATTGGATAGAAGGAAGTCGCTCGGCAACTTCGCTGGAACCGTCCGCCATCGCCAGGGCCACGGCGACGGCCCAACCCATCCCTTCTAGGGCCATGTGTTCCTTCTGACTTCGATTCAGTAGCGTACGCAACTGAGATATTTTCATAGCGTACCCCGACACGGCACGCTGAATCGAAGCAGTTTGTCCCTCGATGCCCCACGTCAGGGGGGCGTATCCCGCGCAGGTGACTAGCAACTGCGTCAAGTGGTTGTTGTACTGAATGTGGTGGACCAGTTCAACCTTCGGGTCGACAGTGACGATGGATTCCATACCATTGGTGCCGATGGGAAGGCGCATACGCGATCCACCCACGATGTGATACCCCTCCAAGTCAAGTTTCCCGGTCTCATCCAAGATTGAGCGATCAACGAATGTTTGCGGTTGGGACTTACGAGCACGGCCGAGAAGAAGCGATTCGGCTTCGTTAAGGCTATCGAATACGCCTCCGAGACCGAATAAGTCCGATTCGAAACCAGGAACGTTCTCCCAAGGTATCAAGGTGGGCTTGTCGAGCCCGGTCAATTGCTCGGGGGGCAAGTCGCGAAATTCCTCCACCGACGACAACGGAACCTGGCGACCAAGTTCCCCCTCGGTGCCCTTGTAGAGAGTCCTCCCCACGACGCCCACGGTGTGTTGCTCGAACAATCGATAGACGATTTTGTCGCTGGGGTCGGGTTTGCGAGTAATGATGACGGTGCCACCGGCGTAGAAAGAACCATGACGAATGTCCCAAATGATGTTGTCCTCGGGGACCAGAGCGAGCAGAGGAGTCTTGGCGTCGATCGCGGGGTCGATGATGATTCGGATACCGATTCTCCCCTCGCGCGCGACGGCCACGCCCCCGCGTACCGCGAAGGCCCCAATGTCATTGACCTGTTCTATCTTTTCCAAAAGTTTTCGGTCAACCGTGGAAGTGATGCGCGGAGTCGTGGAAAAGAGTAAAGCGGCCGAGAATCGACACAGTTCCCTCGGCCACGGAACGGGCGTGTATATTTCAACGCGAGAATTGTTGGTCGCGATGTTGGGATTAGCCTGAATCATCTCGCTACGTTTGTTGCGGTAGCGACGCCGATATCCTTCTATTTCCCCCCAGTGATCGCGAAGTTCTTGGGGCGGCCAGGTCTCTTCAGTCTCGAAAGACTTCCTCATTCGGTCAAGAAATCCCATTACGCTGCCCCTTCGATGAAGCCACCCAGTACGTAGCCACGACTAGCGTAGAAAGCCGTGCAAGCGTCAACAGTGTGATCGTCACCCTTCGCAGGTTTCTCGCCAGTCGGGTCGTAGTGATACGCCTTGGAATCTACACGAAGACCAGGGCACCTGTTGGTAAGAATTTCCCTTCCCTGTTCGAGATAGAAACTTCGTGTCTGGATTCCCATCTTTTTAAAAGTGGCGAATGGCACCGGCTGAACATAGGTTTGCACTCCGCAACGTTCGAGTATTCTCGCCAGGGTCACGTTCTCAGACGCTCCGGCTGCGTCAGCGTAAATGGTCTTGACGTTGTAATTGCGGCAAAGAACGGCGATGGCCTCACAACGTTCGTTGAGTTCGATGCGCTCGTAGATCTTCTCGTAGACCCACGCAATCTTGCCATCCGGGGTTTCGACACAAATCTCGAACGCAGTATTGAGCCATCCCCAGTCCAACCCGGCCTCGGACGGGTACGTCGACTCTAGTATCACCGCTCTTCCCGGGACGGGAGGGACGAACCGCGGAGTAGGAATCTCAAAATCTTTGCCCAGGTTGAGGGCTTCGTCAATTTTGGAGGAATCGAACACGGCGCCCGAGAAGGCCATCGGGGACGCTTCGTACTCCTGTTCGTAGACCTCGCGCGGGAGATTGCGTCGAGCCTCGTCGACCTCAGAAGGGTCGATGAAAGGATTGTCGAGAGTCTTGAAGCGCCACGACGCCCACTGGCTGTTGTCCTCTTCAATGGCGTTGCGGTAATAACGATAGAACCAGTTCTCTCCATTGAACGTGGAAATGAGAAGTGCTTCGCCCTTGTGGTCCGACAAGGCCGGACGCACGGCTTCGGTCCACACTCGCTCATCGAGGAACGCCGCTTCGTCCAGCACTGCGCACACCAGACCGTCTCCTCGAAGGTTATCCCACCGTTCTCCCGAGCGAAAGAGCAGTTTAGAACTGTTCGGAAGATATATCTCGGAAAAGGTGCGATTGACCTCGCGATATTCCGAAGGAATCACTCCGGCGACCATATCGAGCGCCATACGCGACTGGGAATGCGAAGGAGAAACCCACAACGACACCGACTTGGGCGTCGACGTGGCTGATACTAGCAATTTGGCCGTTCCCAGCACGGTCTTTCCGAACCGTCGACCAGCGGCGACCACTTTGAAACGAGACTGGGACTCCCACACCTCTTGTTGGGCCGGGTGCAACGACAGGTCGAAGACCCATTCGTCAACGTTCGTTTGGGTCGCCAAATCCTTGCCGCCCTTACGAGGACTCACGATTCAAGACCCACGGCTATTTCGGGACGGTCAAGAGAACCACCGATTTGCACGACCACCCGCGTCTTTCCTTGAGGCGCGTTCGACGTAGCCCGCGGAAGATCGAATCCGCGCAAATGCGCGTACTTCTCAGCGGCCTCCATGACCAATTTCAGGTAATTCGTGGCCGCGACGGAATTGATATTAGATTCGGCGGATTCATTGTGACGTTGCCACGCCTTGGTCATCACGTTCTCAATAACCCCAGCGATTCGTTCTATCTCGTCATCGATGTTGGCCGCGCGACTTCGGCGACGTTGCATCTCGATCTTGAGGTCACTAGAGATAGTGCCCTGGGAGAGGCCAAAATGGCGAGCGAGTTTCGCCTGAGTCCAACCGGTCGAATAGAGAAGAAATGTCTCGGCGCGACGGTCATCGACTGAAAGAGACTCAAGTTCGGAACTGGTCAGCGCCGGAAGTTCCGATCTCAACGCTTCCACAATGTCAGAACTCGCCATTATTTACGAGTTGACGGGTGATTCCGGTGTATTTCCTTGCGGGCCTCGGCCTTAATCTCGGACTTTTCGGCGCGGGTGAGACCCTTGGCCTTGTTAACGTCCAATAATGCGGCCCTAGCGTGAGCCACGTCATTGACGGGGAATGAACGATTGGGACCAGCGAAATCCTTGCCAGGAAGGGCAGAACGCTGTGATTTTGATAGTTTCGCCATGCGCGAAAACTATGGCCTGTTCCCAAAAGGGAAGGTGACACGGCAAAATATGGCGGATATTGCCTGACTAACACCTAATTTGACCAATACGCGACATGTTTCACGTGAAACACTGAAAATTCAAGGATTCAGCGGTATTTGAGTCTTTGGATGGTCGCGGCGACCATCCATATCAACGTCATCACCACGGCAATGAGTAGTCGGAAAAATACTACAACTATGGCGTATTCGAAGATGATCGCGTACACCATCAGGTAGAAACTTCCCACGATCAGCCAAAATACTGGACCACCGATCACGGCGCGCCGATGCGATGAGGTTTTTAAGGGCAAACCAGGCACAGAAAAGAGCAGCGACCAGGATTTGGACATGTCGTTGCGTAATTTCTTCAGGGCTTGTCGCTCGGCCAGCGGAACAACAGTGGAATTCATACAACTCCTAACGCTCGTGTGTCCACATGTTACACCCATAGTTAGCCACAGCAAGAAAAATATTCTTTGGAGTACACCATTCCCTTGAAGTACTGGTGTACGATGAGCGAATTATGAGTTTCGCTCGGACCAGACGAAGCGTGCGCAAGAAGCGTCTCGCCATTCGCGACGAAGAGCGATACAATGCGATGATGACCGCGTCCAAGGGTGATGTGAAGATCACCAAGATGGCGCCAGGACCAAGGAACTAACAACTTAAGACCAGCCCTTCGGGGTCTTTGCGCCGGGGTGAGCGCACGAACGTGAAAGTCGTGGCGGGTTAATTGACCGTACGTTGCCGGTTAGAGCGGTGTCGGGTTCCCACGCGTTCGTATGGCAACAAAGTGTGCATACGAATGAAATGTCAATGCGTTGAGACAACGCGCCAGACGGTCCTCGTGGGAGTCGTGGATGGTGGCGGCAAAGATGAAAAGTTCTTTGTGTGTGTGACTGGGCGAACTAGATAAACACTGCTCGAAGAGACTGATTCGCTCTAGAGGTGAGCAAGATTCGGTGGCGAGAACTTACCCTGGTCTAGGTACGCGGGGAGAGCGCCCCGCACGCGCTATCACAGCCAGTTGTCTGGCGTGGTCGTAGAAACTCAGATCCGTAGCGTCTAGGAATCTTCCGCGCACATGATGAGACTTTCAACTACGCGAGGCACAGCGCGAAGCCGACTCGGGCAACGACGCTGCCACTCGTTCTTGGCAAATGAGAGTAACTCGGCCAGATTATGAGAGGTGTTTTCGACAATCGCGAGGTGCCCCCGCCGCTCCTACGCGATTCGCGCAACCCCCCCCTGCGTAGGTCCGAGAGAAAGTCTCAAGTGTGAGTGAGTTGAACAGTGTTCAATGAGTGTGAGTGAGTTGAGTTGAACAGAGTTGAACGCGTTCAATGAGTAACTAATATTGAGTGTGTTGAGTATCTGTGAGTTAGATGGTGAGTGTGTTGAGTATCTGGATTAGCGATAGATGACGTTTCACCCCACTCCCCTCCTCTCTAAACATCTGTGGCACTCATCCTCACCACTTGATCCTCACTCACACAACACCTAATAAATATCTCTCATTATGACTTGAAATAAGCGTTACATATGTGTATCATGAGTAGAACGTCACAACGAGTGACGACAGAGAGTGAGAGTGACGAGATGGACACCTACCTAGAGAGCGCACAAGGTCAAATGATTAGCGCGCGCCGCGCAATACAAGAGATCAAGTCTCACGGTTTCACTGGTGAACTGGGCGTTCAGTGTCTCGCTGAGTTTATGGCTGAGAACGGGCTAGAGGCGCCGAGCGACCGTGAAGCTGATTGGTGCGACGCCGGCGAATTGTTGGCGTACTTGGGCTACTAGACCGAAACGCCGCGAGGCGTCGTGACGTAAGGCGTCACCTGACGAGGTCAGCAATGAGAGTGAGGAAGTCATGAAGGCGCAAAGGTCAATATTCATCGACGTACGCGAGTGGCGCGACAAGACCTACGGCAACACGTACTACAGCGCGGTAGTGTCGGTCGATGGTGAGTGGGTGTTCACAACGGGCATGAACTACGGCTACGGAGAGCAAAGTGTCTACGAAGTCGCCAAGACCCTGCGCGAGTTGGGGTACATCAACGGAATCGACACTCACTATTCGCTCATGCGCGAGATGCGAGAGGCCGGAATAGACCTGTACGTCTCCAAGAGTGATGTGAACAAGCGCGAATTGCCCAAGGCCGCAGTAAGAGAGGGCGTGACGGCGTAGTACAGCCCGCCAGGGCTGAGGGTGCCGGACTCGTGCCGACGCTCTCAAGCCTGGCGAGTGACCAGGTGAGGTGAAAAGGAGAGTGAGAAATGATAGATCGAACGTATGGAGCGTGGGAGACACTGCACGCGCTCGAGATTGTCGAGTGCGACCAGTGCGGTTTCAACGATGGGTTTACAAGCGAAAGTCAGGCGACCGTAGAGGGGTGGACGTTCACCGACCGGGGCACGAGTTGCCCGGAGTGCGCCGAGACTCAGGAAGTGCTCGTGTCTGGGGTCGTCGTGGCGACCTATCGCAAGGTGGATGCGTGAGGCGCACTCTCGGCTACATCCTCAGTGTGGTGACTGGCTACCTAGTCGCGCGTCACTTGCACGCCATAGACGCTCACTGGGGATGGTACAACGCTGGTCCTGGCACGAACAGCGACGACCCCCTAGCATTGATCGCGTGGCTAGCGGTCAGCGCGGTGGGTTGTTGGGTGGTGTATCAGGTTGTTCCTAGCAAAAAAGATAGGAGATTCTGAGCGCGTCGAATGATGCGCGCCGTATCGGATGACTCACTCTCTCCGGTGCGGCGCGGGTTACTCGACACAGGTAGCCCTAGAAATGGGGACATAATGACCATGACCATTGAACGGCCGGGCGACCTAGATTCGCTCATTGGACAGCGTGAACTGCGCGCACGAATAAAAATTGTAATGGCCGGTGCGTTGATTCGTGAGACTAAACCGCCTCACGTTCTTCTCTCTGGCCCAGCCGGAACCGGTAAGACGACGTTGGCGCGTATTGTCGCGCACGAACTGGGTGCGCAACTGGTGACGACCACTGGGCCGGCGCTACGAAGAGTTGCCGACCTGGCGGGGATTTTGTTCTCTCTCAAGAATGACGACGACAGTATTGGGGTTTTGTTCATTGACGAGATTCACCGTTTGCCAGCGGCGGTCGAAGAAGCACTCTATGAAGCGTTAGAAGACGCTACGTTGACGTTGATAACTGGGAGCGGCGCCGAGGCAAAGTCAGTGTCGTTGAAACTTCCACCACTGGTCATTGTCGGCGCGACGACCAAGCCGGGAGCATTGTCTCAACCACTGCGCGATAGGTTTGGATTTCATGGAGTGATGGCACCCTACAGCGTCGACGAAATCGCTTTTATCATTGGTCGCGAGTGGACCCGTCACGCTAGGGAATTCACCAAGGACGCCGCACTTCTCGTCGCCAGTCGCTCTAAGGGAGTTCCTAGGTTGTCCTTGCACCTCGCCGCGCGTGTGCTCGACGTGACCTCGATAGAGCGCACCGAAATAAACGCGGACACGGCGAAGCGCGCCCTAGAAGCCTTTGGGGTGGGCAGAGACGGGCTCGACGAGACTGATTGGAGAATCATCGAATCCTTGTGCGTCACGTTCTGCGGGCGAGCAGTGGGGATCGATGCGTTGGCTCAGTCGCTCGACCTCGACGCCGCGACCATCGAGAATGAACACGAAGGCGCATTGGTCCGTGCTGGGCTAATGGTGCGTACTCGAACCGGCCGGATGGCCTCTCCAGATGCGTACGATCTATTAAAGAAAGGCGAACGTTTCTAATGTCCCACTCCCTTAAAAACCCTCACGCTCGGGTACTCGCCGCAATCGGCGAGTTGGACGTATTCTCTCAGTTGGGAGCGATTCAGCCACTGGTCAAAGAAACACTGGAGATGCAACACGTATTGCGTCGACGCTCGAAGTCCATTCTCGACTCCCTACGTCGCCAAGGTGTCAGCGTTAGAGAAATATCGGAGAGATCCGGACTCACTGCGCGTCAGATAGCACGGATTCTCACTCGCGAGTACCCAGAGAAGGACGAAGACGTTCGGGAATAGCGTCGTCTTCACGAATTTTGAAAGCCTCTTCCCGCCGTGCCATTCGTTCCTCGTAGGCAATGCGTGTGTCGCGCTTGCTGATGGCCTTAGTAGGTCCTAGCCGCTCTTTGACCGCCGCGGGGGAATCCGCCACGGCCCAACGCTCTACGGCGTCTAATTTAGTTCGTGCGGACTTGATATCCTCAAGAACGTTTCCACGTCGCAAGAGCGCCCGAGCAGCGACCGAACGCAGCGCGAACACCTGACGTTGGCGGTCTCGGATACGTTGCAGTTCTTCACGGACCGCTATAAGGACTTGCACCGGCGATTCGTTCGGATCAAGTCCCAGATTCTTGCGCGCCGCGTCGGCGCTGACTTGATGGCACCAGGGGCACCCCAGGTCGGGATGGTCGAGCGCCCATTTCTGGCACCGGCTACAGAAACCATCACTATTCAGCACGCGGTGACTAACTCGTGATGATCAGGATTACAACATCTCTTTGGGGAACAATCACCTACCGCGCGCAAACGAGAATTCGACGCTACCGGGCCTTTGAATATCTGGTATGCGAAAAGGTGTGCCCGCACGGTACGCTTGCCATCCCAAAAGTTGCCGTATCCTGATCCATTCGTGGCCCCGCGCCACCACCAATGCTCGCCGTCTATCTCAACGAGTTGCATGAAACGTTCTTCGGGAGTCTTTAGGATTCGCCGTTGCGCTAAACGGCGTCGCTCGGCGCCCTCAATACTGCGCGCACGTCGTGAGCCCTCGCAGCGACAGCCGTTCCTATACGCCTTGGTGGACGAGTGCGAGCGGCCGCGGGGTTGGATGCAGCCGGGAGAGGTTGGCGCGCTCACGGCGCCACGAATACCAACTGAAATGGTTGTGTCCCCCTGGGCTTGTAATTCGATGAGACGGGCTAGGCGCTCAAGTTTGTGTGAAGGAGTACATCCCAGTTCCTCGGGCAGTTTAGAGTGACGACAGATGGGGCAAAGATGAGTGCGTTCCTCGAAATCAAGTCCGCCCCACACGCCGTAGTCGATGTCGTTATCCAGCGCAACCATCAAACATCTTTTACGCTCGGGGCAACCTTCACACGTCTGTTTCGCCAGTTCGGTATTTTCAGAGAACATCAACTCGGACTTCCCTACGCATTTAGCGCGAGACGTGCGTATATCTCGGACACGCAAGGTCGAAATCATCGGACCGGCCGGGGATGAACTCGATGAAGTGGTAACTCCCAGCAGTCGTCGCGACGACAACACTGATCAATTTCGTGAGTGTGATCTATCTCAAAATCATGATGAGAATGGGAATAGTGGCCGTGAGGATGACGCAATATACGCCGTTGACGCCACAATTTGAACCGATGAACCATTCCCACCTCGCCACCAGAATCACCCCGCGAATTACCGCGATGTAATTACAATAGTGTAATTTGAACGCCGTTTCACCTCGTTCAATTATTTTTGTGATAGGCGATTGAAAGGTTCAATTCATTGAGATCAACACCCGTCTGACTGACTCCACGGCGAAAACCCGTCCGCGAGGAATATCTGGTGCGCTACGGCGAATTGTTGAGCAACTGACGCCTGCCACACACGCACACTGTAAGGGACGCCCGCGCGCCGTTGATAGGCGAAAAAAGTGCCTTCTTCCATTTGGAATATACCTGAGGAACCCCAGCGGTTATTGTCGCCGAGATTGAGCGCAAAAAGTGTCGATCGAGATTCACGCCACAAGATGCACTCCCAACGCGCCCTGAGAGGACCTGGAAGGCGTTCAATCCAGTTGTGGGCTGGAGCGCCGACGTGCCCGGGAGATGCGCCCGCGCTGGCGGGTAGGAGCAGAGAACAGCAGAAAACTACGAAAGCAATAAGTCGATGGAACATTTACCCTCCGATATCGAGTGTTAGAGCGCACTACGGGGTATTGACTTCACCGGCCTCACCTCCCATCACACACCATCCCGCACGTCGAAGTTTGTTGACGCGTCTAGTGAAAAACTTGTCAATCCGACGAGCATTCGAACTTATCTTCAGAATTCGTTGATCCTTCGTATTGTGGAGCCACCAAACGTAATACACGCTGGACACCGAACCGGGCTCAACGACTTCCAGGGACGCAATATCGTCACCGCGTCGTAAGACCACTTTGAGATTAGAACTCATGGGGATGTATTTTAGGGAACGCGAGAAACCAACTGGTGTCACGTTGATTCCAACATAACATCCGAGCCCTCGACGATTTCTTTGCACCACTGGACCCCAAGCACAAACGCATCCGAGACCTTACGTGAACGTCGTAATTCCTTCATTTCCAGTTCAATTCGTTTAGCCAACCGCGTAACTACTTCGTCGACGGGAACGTAGATCTGTTCTTTCCACTCACGACTCTCAGGATTGCCGCGACCCGACCACCATCTATGTATTAGGTAACCATTGACTATCTGGTGATTGTTCTCACACAAACGACACTGGCGGCCGAACTTAAGATTTGCGCAACGGGGCGAATTCCTATAACTCATCCCCATTAGAAATCGCCCGCAATTTCCCCGTCCTCAATGACAAATCCAACGGACCCGGACTCGTCCACTCGTTCGACCCAAATCTGAAAGTCACTGTCCTGAGCCATCTGAGAAATAAGCGCCATGTTGTCGGAGTCCAGCAGACTACCGTCACTCACGCGAATAACCCGAATCTCTGGGTTGAGCGCCATCGCCATCGCCACCGAGACACGCAACTGCTCAGCACCGCTGGATTGCTTCAACGGAACATCGTTGTACGTCACGCCGTCGTCATCGAATCCGAGACCGTCGATGGGCATCTTGGCTTTCGCGAGCGCATCGGCCTTGTCGCGGTCGATCCGCTCAAGTTCGCCAGTGAGGTTACGCTGCTCAATCTTGAGTTGGCCCACGCGAGTGCCGACCTTTTCGCGCTCACGACGCAAACGAACGTGAGCATTGGTCGCCTCCAACTGCCCCATCAATTTCCCAAAATCAATCTCTGGGAGCACCTGAGCGGAACGCGCTCTTGCCTGCGCATCCTCTAAGTTCTCATCGGCCTCGTACGCGGCGACTTGAGCCCGCGCCAGATTCTCCTGAGCGAGACGAACTTGATTTTGCGCTTCAACAAGATTTTGGTTTATTTCGCTCAACTCGCGATTCTTGTGTTCGTATTCGTCCTTCTGGGCCAGGATCGTCGCCAAGGGCACCTCTTCGTCTGGCGTTCCTTGTGGCACGTCGCCCAACGAGGCAAGTTGCCCCTCAGTCTCCTTGAGGGCGCGACCAATCTCCGTGCGCTGCTCGTAAATGTTGCGGCGCCGTTGCGCCAATTCGTCGGGGTCGAATGGCAAATGAACGAGCCCGAGCAAAGTAGCGAGTTGAGTCTTGGTGTCGGACTGGGCGAAGGCCAGCGGGTCGAAACTGAGGGCGCCCAGACGTTCGTCAAGGAACTTCTGAGGGCTGGATGGCTTCATACCATCCTTGGACATCACCGAAAGAGTGGTGCGCTCACCACTCCACCTACGCGTCACGGTGAACTCTCCCAAGTCAAGCGTAACTTCAGCGTGACTTTCCCCGTCGCGGACAGGTCGCGTAGTCTCTTTGGAGCCGCTAGAGCCAGCGAGGGCCATCCAGATCGAATCAAGCACGGACGATTTCCCCTGCGCATTCCTGCCAGAAATAACGACGAGATTTCCATCTGGTTCAATCTCGACGGCGCGCAACCTCTTGACGTTCTCGGCGGTCAACTTGACAATTTTCATATGGTCTCCTTTGTGTATGGTTTCGCTTCGTAAATCAGTACCACGTGCTACGACTAGAAAAAATCGTCGTCGTCAACGGAATCTCCTGGGACAGATTCCTTGCGATTAGCAGAGTGCAATTCGCAGGTGACGAAACGAAGATCAGCGCCAATTGCGTCGGCGTTCACCTCGAACACGCTGCGCTTCTCACCGGCGTCAGTTTCCCACGTGCGCTGCTCAATCACTCCGCTGACGACAACACGGTAACCCTTTTTCAGGGAGAACGCGACGTTCTCGGCGAATTTCTCCCACGCTTGAACAGTGAAGAATGAGACTTTCTTCTCGGCCTCCCCGGTGTGCTTATTGACCCACCTTCTCTCTACGGCAATGGTGAATCTGACGACGGCCGAACCCCTGTTGGTGAATTTCAATTCGGGGTCGTTGGTCAACCTTCCTACGAGAGTGATTGCGTTTTCAGTCATTGTGTCTCCTTATGTGATTAAAATACGGTACACCGTTGTAACGGCTTATGCAATCCTATTTTGCCCAAATTTGGCTTAGTAACCTGCGTCTTTCAGGAGCGAAAGCAGGTGATCGAAAGACAGGACGCAATACGCGCCCCGCACCCCCTTGCCGCGCCGTTTGATGATGGCAACGCCAATTTCGAATCTAGAGTTAGCCACCTCTTGAGCGGTTTCGTCGGCAATAGTGGACAGAGTGATTTTGGCGAGATTCTTGCATTCGATCACCGCCTGGATGCCATTAATATCGCCCTTGTCGACCGTGTTTCCCGCACCGTAGCGACGCTCAACGTGCGGGAACCCATTGGAATTAAAATAAGCAACAACATCTCTCTCGAACTGACTGCCGATATCCTTGTTCCTATTCGCCACTACTCTGCGCCTTTCAGAAATAATTGTCCCTTGGTGTTGCGCGTGGCGAACACCCCACTCAACTCCGGTTCGTTGTGCATCAATAGCCGAGCGTAAGTGGCCGTGTAGGTGTTGTTGAGTTTGAATCCGCTCATGTCAGAGGTGCGCTCGGCCCACTGCCAGCGCATCTGTTCTATCAACATCTTGCAACCGAAGTGCTGGTGACCTCGGTAGTACAGCGTGAGCGCCAGGCGTCTAAGTTCGGCGTAGACCTTGGGGTTGGCCTCGTGGAAGGCTAAGGCTCGTTCTTCAATGGTTGCGTTGGCGGGAACGTCCACGTCGATCATGTCGAACAGTGAGTCCATCACTTCTCCCCCTCCATAGAACGCACGAGAGCGATGGCATTGGCGTTCATCATTTCAAAACCGACAATGGGCTGTGCTTCCAACCGCTCCACCACTTCGTTCAGCACTGTCGAGCGTTGCGTGGCGAATTGCGCTTCCAACTCCTTCACGCGCTCGGCTAGGGCGTCACGCTCGGCGGTGATCGATTCGGTCTCGTCAACCGTAGAGACGGTGGCGCTTAACCCGAGCCTGTGAAATACTTTCTGGATTTCTGTTATTTCGCTGACACTGATTCCATCGCCGTGGCCCTCAAATCGCAGTGTCCATTTGTTCACTTTTCCTCCTTTGCGGCGTGGGAGCCGTCAATGAATCCTTCGTGGTAGTCACAAGCCATGTAGAGAGCGTGAGCCCGGCGACTTCGAAATACTGGCGGGTGTATCGGGCGCTCATGCCTTCTCCTTCTCTATGAACCACGTCAGGTGGTCCCGTAGACTCGTCGCGTCCTTGACACTCAGCAACGCGTCATCCGCCCCTACGCTCAATCGAAGCCAGGGCAGAATCTTCTCGCCGTGTGCCTTATCGTCATAGACGTAATCAGGAACTACCGCGAGGAATATCTCTGTGTCATCGCCACAGCGCGTGCGAGGGTCGATGTGGGACGCCGCGTAGCCCTTGACGGTCCAGTTGTGGGTGGTAGACCAGATGCTCACTCCCCCTCCTTCTGGTCGAGGACGGAGAGAACGATGTGCCAGGGGTCAAGCCCAGCGTTCTGGATATATCTACGAACCCGGTCGATAATCCCCCGCAGTCTCGCTACCTCAGCGTTGGCGGCGGCGAGCAGGTCTAGGGCTTCGATGGCGTCACAGGGATACTCGTCAGGGTAATCACGATCAGTTCCGCAGAAACCGCACACATAAATCTCAGCGCCGAGAAAATCGAAACCTGTCACCGGACAGTGCTTCGCGCGTAGTTCCTCTGGTGTCATGATTCACTCCCGCAAAACTCACACGGATTATTCATGCACACGCGTTTGCAGAACTTACAAATTCGTTCCCAGCCTCGTATCATGATTCCTCCCTCGTGTCAACATGTTCTAATTGATTGTTTGCAAATGCAACGACCTCTTGACGAGAATCGAGGTCGTGGTCGGACTCCAGATAGTCAAGAGTTTGATTCACCGCAAGTCGTAGTCTCTCCACTTCGCTCACCAGCCACTCCACGTCAGCGATTGAGTGAGCGATGAACTCCAGGTCTTCCTCCTGTCTGTGGAAATACGTGCCAGATAAATCGGCGACCTCACCCCACCAACCTTCAGGTGAATCAGGCGCGACGACTAGGTTAGGAATTTGAGATTCCCACGGTCCCGGCGTTGCGGCCTCCATGCGGGCCTTGATCTGCTCTAGTCGGTCAGTCATTAAAGTACCCCCAGTTGTCAAGTAACACTTCCACTTCAGCGAGTGTCTCGTTCGATGTCAGCGAATCGAATTGCCGGTGCGTGCGGACGTAATCGAGGATTTTCTTCATGTCTTGGATGCGCAGTTTCCGTTCTGGGTCAGTCATGACTCCACCTTCACAAGGGCAGCGAGCGCCCACACGGAGTTATAGTTGTTATCCGACTTCACCCACGCCTTGTCTTCAACGATGGCGACAATGATGGCTCGCGTCGTTGAGTCTTGGTAGACAGACTTCACCGTGTCCCCCACCTTGAGCGGGGGCGAGAATACTTCGATGGTGTCGGTGTCGGGGAAGATCGGACGGTGCGTACCATCGTTTGCTTTGACACACCAAGAACCACTGCCAAACCGGAGGATCGTTTCTCCCTCGAACGTGACACGCACTCGGTCGCCTATTTTGATGTCAGTCATCGCACACCCACAATCTGAGCCAGTCGCTCAATCCGCTCGTAATCCGGCTCTTGGGGGACGTGGCCGGTCAGACGCTCACACTCGTCCTGTGTGTCGGAGAGGAGTTGGATGAGGTCCATCCCCTCGGCGGCGTGGGTGGCGGCGGCGTAGGTGGCGTAGTCGTCGGCGTAGGCGGCGTCGGCGGAGGCGGCGACGGAAAGTCTATTTTTCTCGCTCGGGTCATCGCACCACGTCAATGCCGCCTCAATGGCTAGACGACACACTTCACGATCCCCGTCTTTAACCAAGTGCAGAACCTTCGTCGCCAAGAAGCACGCCAAGCGCACTGACAGGATCGGCTCCATATCGGGGTGAGCAGTTCCGGGCTGACGAAGTATGAGGGGCCACATCTCCTCTCGGCGCTCGTCCGAAATCAGGTCGTTGACGTTGATGGCGAGCGTGTTGAGAACTGGTTGCACACAGTCGGGGTGGTCGGTCTCGTCGCCCAGACTGAGTCGTCCTGAGACGAGCCAGTTCACGGCTTGCTCGGCGCAGACCTGGTTTGTGCCGGGTTCTTGCTTCCCTTCGGATAGCATCGGCAGTCGGGTAGGTACGTTCATTTCATTCTCCTTGTTGGTCAATTTCCTGTGTGTTGATTCGTAAGTCTGGCTCGGCCCGGTGGCCGTGTTGGTGATTTAATGACCGAAAACAGCAGACGTGCTCAAAATAGTCGTGACCTCGGAACGGGGCAAAGACAGGGAGTTGGCAGTGTCGGCAACGATCAGTCACAGTCCCCACCCCGCGCTCATCGTCACCACAAACTCCGGATAGGTCACGCGCATCTCGTTGCGTAGCGCCTGAGCCTCGCGAAAGGTCATCATCGACTGACGCTTCACGGCGTCGACCACCACCACCCGGTCCACGCTCACGAACCACTTGCGGGCCGGGAACCGTCCCAACACCGACGTACTGTTGCCGATTCTGACGCCACAGTCCGAACACTTCGCCTCAGACGTTGCTGAGTAGAGTTCTCCGTCGCAATCTCCGCCAGTGAAGCAGTTGGGGCAGAGGGTCAGGGCAGCGCCATCTGGGAGGATGTAGAGGTAGGCGATGGGGATCATGGCGTCGCCTTGTGATACTCCTGCGTGGAGCACACCGTCCCACGGCCCAGGTGCGTCCACTCACCGATCTCGGATTGCTCGTCCCAGTCCTGCGTCGCGGCCCAGGTGTCGAACAGACGGGCTTGGACGATGTCCTCGTGGCAAAAAGTGCAGGTGAGGGTCATCTCCCCTCCCACAGTCTCACTACAAGCCAGTTGGAATAGCGTTTTTTAGCCCCAGCGCCCCGAGCGGCGGAGGCGTAGGTGGTGGCGGCGTAGGCGCGGGCGGCGGCGTTGGCGGCGGCGTAGGCGGCGTAGGCGGCGTACTCGGCGATGAAGGCGGCGGAGGCGGCGACGTAGGCGCAGTAGGCGGCGTCGGCGGAGGCGTCGGCGCAGTAGGCGGCGGCGGCGTAGGCGGCGTCCAATTCTTTCGCCGTCGCCTCACCATTGGCGTATCGTCGATATACCTCGATTGCCTTGAGCGACCCGGGGTCTGGGTTCTCAATGAGGCTCAGTGCGTCCTCGGCCACATCGCAGGCGAATAGTCGCAGGTTCTGATCCGTCGTCGTCCCGACCAATTGGTCCAGGCGCATCTGCTCGGCGCAGAACTTGTTGTCACCGTTCACTCGTTGTCCCTTGACACTCACGATCCACAACTCCGCTCCGATTTGGCTAGGTAGGTGAGTAAGAACGTCCTTCTCCTGCACCGCGTGCCAGCCAGACTCGCACAGCACCGGAGTCTCCTCGGGCGTCCATTCACCGACTTTGACGGGCCACTTTTTGTTCTGCGCGGGCGTGATGAGTCCGGGAAGCATCCATTTGTAGAGGTAGGTCATCTCGTCTCCTTTCTAGTGCTCTTCTTCTCAATATCCCTGGAACGTACTGGAACTAACCGACGCTTCACGCGTCCGGTCCTCCATCTCCAGTTCTGCACAGAAACCCGATTCGCATCTGTGCACAACGGACAACGACAGCCAAAAGTCCTATAACCCGACAAATGGTTCATAGAGTCCGGCTTGGTGCAAACAGTCTGTCTCATTGGATTCTTTCTTCTAGAGAATGAAAATTCACCTGTTCGCCTGAACCTTCGCAATGTCAGCGGCCAGTTCTGCGGCCAGTTCATCATCGCGGTTGATAGATGAATACGCCGGACCCGAATTTCTCAGGGCTGCAAGTATCTGCTCGCAATCGCTATCGGAGAGTTCTCGAATGTTTCTGACCTCATACCCGGCATGATCAGAAAGGAACCTTCCCTTCGCTGTTGAATCCATGACGGTATAACGAGGATGAGATTTTATTTCCTTCTGTAAGGCGCTAAAATCCGGCGCAAGTGTTGTAGGCCCACTTTGCTGTTTTTGCTCCAACTGACCAGATTGCCCTCCAGATTGCTCTGTGTTGGCTTCGGGGGTTCCTTGTCGCTCATCGTTCCCCAGGGACTCGGGCCTGACGATATGCGACTCCAAATCAGTATCTGATTGAGGCGCCGAGCCGGGCATGACGAGTGTCTTTCCAATCAGAGCAGACTCGCTACCCTTGTTGTAGAGAGAAAGTCCGAACTGATCACCGAGTCCGAACGCCGCGCACCGCTTCAATGCCGTAGAGATGGCCGTCGTCATCGCCAGGTGGTGAGCATCGGCGCGTGACGGTTGATTAACCGCATCTCCGCAGGCACCATTCTCGTAGCGAGCAACCTCCACGCCGTTTACATTCTTGATAATGAGTCGCACCAAAGCCGAGTAGCCGACTGTCCATTTTGGCCTCTCGCCAGCCGAACTGGTCTCGAAGAGAAGTGTCGAAGAAATAAGTTCCTGATCCCACCCACCAAAGCCCAGCACGCGCGTAAGGTGCGCGGCCACGTCGTATGCCGGGACGTGCGACTGTCCGTTGGCCTGCATAACACGTGAGGGCTTGATGGGCCTCAGAAGAGCGAGTATCTGTTCCTCGGTGAGTCTGCTCATTGTGTATCCTTTTCTGTGTCGGTGTTTCGCTTGGTGAGTTTGGAGTCCAGAACTCGCAATTGGCCTTTGCCATCCTTGTAACAAAGTTTTTGGTAGGGGCAGTAGTCACATTGCCACTGTCCAGAACCAGGAGAGAGAAAGATACTCTTACTGTCGTCGTCCAGCGCCACGCGATCCGACAAATAACCCAAGTCCATCGCTTCGGCAATCTCACTCAAGCGCGAAATCTCGCTCAACGCGGCGGATTCCCATATCTCACGAGGTATATTCCACTCAGCGCCAAAACGTGCGAAGTCGTTTACCATCAGAGACTTGTTTTGCGTCACCGAGACTATGTCAGTGGACACCACGCCAACGACCACTGCGTCCACTTGACCGTAATCGTAGGACCGCTCAATTCCGAGTGCGTTCATACCCGCTTGAGCAATGGCACTGGAAGGAGCGCCCTCGGGGTCAACTAGCGAGACTCTACCGAAGTTGCGCTTATAACCAAGAGCCTTGTTGAAAGCGTAGGAACTCTTCATCTTGTGCTCGTAAACAACGGAGCCCAAAGGAGTGCAAAGGGCGAACCAGTCAGCACTTCCGCTGATCCATTCATTGACCTTGCTCGGCAACTCCGCCACGCCGCCGTACCTGGCAATCATGGCGTCAGCGGCCGCTTCGCCGACCAAAGTCCCGACGCCAGCCTGAAAAATGGACGCCGCTGTGGGGGGGTCGCTGTAGTGTGCGTCGAACCAGTCGTATCCCATGCGCCGACCACAACCGTGCGCACCCGAGTAACGAAGCATCGTTCCCGCGGCGGTTGGTTTTGGCGTCTGGGCTTTCGTGGCCCAACTATCGGCAAGAAGATGAGTGAATAGCGAAGAATCTGAAGGTGTCGTATAAGAGGTCATGCGGTCTCCTTTGGTAATGACCACGATACACCAATGTGACATGAGAGTCAAATCACTTACTCACAAATATGTAAAAACATATCGAACTAGAATCAGGTGTTGGACGCAGTTATCTCTTGCGTGGATTCCCACTTAACAGTGGTTTGCGTCACGTCGGGTCCGCCAATTGCTTTGGCGTACCACGAATAGATCCAGTTTCCCGGTAGCCCCCCAGTGGGCAACTCAATATGAAACAGTCCCACTCCGTCGTGAATGATATTTCCACTAGGGTCTCCCGAGGGGTTGGTCCACGTAAAAACCTTTTCCGCCTGGATGCCGGGAACAATGTAAGAAAAAATCATGAGGTCCGGGTCAGTGACAACTCCAGCAATAGACGTAACCGGAAGGCTCGTCGTATCGAACCTCGCAACGGTTCCTTCTTGGATGGGCGCGGACAGGCTCATACCAGCACATTAACATTGCCCAGAACTCTGGCGGCGTCGACATTCCCTTGGAGCGACCCCGACTTCACCGCTCCGCTGAGTGAAGCGGTAGAAACGCTCCCAACGAGGAACCCAGGATTGACTCCGGGTGTGATAACCACGCCAGAAGCCGACATGATCAGAGATTCGAGCGACGTGGTAACGACGCCAATGACGGTGCGCTGGCCCACTGAAGTGAGAGTCAACGGTCCGACGACGACCGAGGAGTCTCCCACGAATATAACGCTTGAGGTGCCCAGAAGAGAAAGTGCCCCGATAGCCAAAATGGAGGTACCGTGCGTAGTGCGTTTTGATGTTGCGCCGAGAGCCAGACCCCCCACTGAAAGGCTGGCAATCCCGAACACGGTGCGTTGCCCAGACGCCACTGCGCTGAAGGAACCCACATCAACGCTTGATGTACCGGTGGTGTTCCCCGACGCGCTGGCGGTAATGTTGAGACCGCCGAGCAATATATGTGAAGTGGCGACGACGGTCTTTTGTGAAGCGGCAGTGAGCCCGAGTGCACCCACTGAAAGGCTCGCAGTCCCTGTGACGCTAGAAGAAGATGCGACGGTGACCGACAAGTCTCCGACAGCAACGTTCAGAACGCCAAAGACTTCGCATTTCGACAAGGAAACGACGCTGGTATTCCCCAATGGCACCAACGACACTGAATTAACTGATCGTTGCGAAGTTGACGATACCGATACGTTCCCGACTCTTATCGAAACATTTCCGACAACAGTTTTTTTGGAAGACGAAACAACACTGAATATTCCGGCCGCGACGACAGCGGTGCCCGTTACCGTGCGCTTACTGGTCGCAACTAAGGATAGATTTCCAGCGGAAACGTCGGAAGACCCAGTCACTACCAGTGCAGGGACAAGCACCCCAACATTCGCCGCCTGCCGATGCGAACTGAAGCCCCTGCCGGTCCTCGCCATTAGGCCAACCTAGGACGTAGCCCGGACTCGGGACTCCACAGACCCGTCTCGCGCTTCATCCAGTTAGCGGCACGAGAGACGGCAGTGAAGGAGCGCGGCGGTTGCGACGGGGCAAAAGACGGCGCTGCGACGAGAGCCACCACGCCAATGGTGTACCAATTTTGGCTCGGCATAGTCCATGTTGCCGTCTCGATTGAACTTGCCGCAGTAATGTAGGCGGTGTCGAGACCGTTTCCATAAGTGAATTGACCCCCCGAACCGTTGTAGGAGGTCCACCCTGGAGGAGCTGTCGAAACTACTGCTCCATTATTGGTCAGTCCTAAACACAAAGACCCAACAGTTAGCCCAGTGAACACAAGGGAAGCGTTTGTCCCACTACTGGCAGAGTTTGACCCAGCGTAAGATAATGAACTAGCATTAGCAATTTCATAGGCACTCGCGATGTAGTTATTTGCACCAGTCGTAGAAACCGTAACCGTCTTAGCCGCTCCGGTAACTGACGGACATCCCCAAATCTCAACGTCCGTCGTACCCGTTCCAAAAGGGTTCTGAATACCTAGGGTCGCGATGCTACCTATGTAGGAGAAAGTGCCGATACCACTAACAACACTCGTCACGGGATGGCCCGGAGAACAGTAAATGAAAAGAACAACGGAATTGCCAATGGTGGTGTTTACTCCCGCTGTCCCCCCTCGTCCCAATGGACTACACGACGATCCGGAGGTAACTAGTGAAGCGCCATTGTCGCCGGCTTGCACCACCGAAGGGTTCGCCACGGACTATCCCTTCAAAAAGGATTGGACCGCCGAGAAGGACGGCTTCAGCGTCACGCCATCAATCTCCACGAGTCCCCAGTCCCCTCCCGGAGCGTCGTAGTCCTGCAAACAGTAGATGAGAACTACTTCAGGATTTGGGTACATCGTCTTAAGTTCACTCAACCACGAGACTAAGTACTGTGATTGCAACTCGGGAGTCATCTCAGGGTCCGTATCGCCAGAGTTGGTGGTGAGCGATTGCCACCCGGTTTCCGAAAGGCACGAAGGGGTAGCGTCAAGGAATTTGGCCCGCAGAGAATTTATCGCTGATATTTGGACGTTAAGCGGACCTTCGTCACTCGTCCCCCACGTTCGATTGCCCCGCCATGTGTAGAGGTGGAAACTGAAAACGTCGAAGAACCCGACGATGCCCAATGCGTAAATATTCGACAGCCACACGTACCCGCTCCCACCGAATGTGAGATCAGAGACAGGTCCAAGATGCACCACACACGTCGGGTCAGCGACCTTCATCGCCGAGTACGCCGCCTTCAATGCTTCGACGTACACGCTCGGAGTCAAAAGAGTCGTTGTGCTACTCGTTGCGTAGTAGTTGGGCTCATTGATGATCTCCCATTTGACGCCGGGACAGTCCTTAGCCAATTGAGCGCACGCTAGAGCGAAGTCCTGAGGCGTCACTGGGTAACCCGCGTCATACTGAGGGTTAGACGGGTAGACCCCGGCAGGAGCAATTAGGCCGTCGATGACGAATATAGGCGTCAGCCCGTAGGTCTTGGCCTCCTGCGCGAAAGAAGCAACGGCCGAGAACGCGACCGAATCAAAGGTCTTGGCGTCGCTCTGATACAGACTCGTCCAGTGACCTTGTGAATAATTCCAAGGAATCGCCGCTCTGATGTACGTCGCGCCGAGCAACTTCAGCATCTGCATAGCGGAGGTGTTGGTCGCTGGAGTTCCCCAGCAGAAATTACCCGCGTTGACGCCGACGCTAAGCGCCGCTGGAACTACTGACGTGGCTGGAATGTTCCAGTCGCTCGGCGCGTACTGAATCGTGCCAGTCCATGCATAGACCGGGTGACCGTTCTTCTCCGCAATGGCGGCTTCAGAAGCGTTTACTTGGACGAGTGGTGTGGTCATTATTCCTCGAATTGGATGTTGGCGATGATGTCGGGCGTGACCGAAGCCGGAGTGATTGCGCGTATCCCAAGATGAGCGCCCGACGCCTTCGCGCCGTACTCACGACCAAGAGGCAACTGAACGACGAGTAGACCACCGACGGGCTGGAGATACCACGATTCCAGCACCGTCACTGTCGTGGGTTCGGTGGTGAGGTTATAGAGAGCCGTGGTGTTGGCCGTGGCGGGAGTCGTCGCCTCGTTCATGGGCTGGGGGACGAGCGTGGAAGAACCTACCGGCGTGCCCAAGGTAGCCACGCGATAGAGGTCGAGTTGCACGCTCGCTTCCAAGGCTGATGCGTCCATCGAGATGGAGAGTCCGGTGATGAGAACGGACGTGGATGCGGCAGGAGCGAGCAAGATGAGTGACTTCGTGGCGGAGGCGGCAAGGGTGATCTTGCCCGAGGTCATGACGTAATCGGAGCCGATGGACATTACGCCGCCACGGGCATAGAGATAGTCATGTCGCCAACTGGAATCGAGAAGTTGTCGCCAACAGAAACGGGGTTGGCCGTTATGGTCCCAGACGCAAGGAAGGTCCCTCCGGTGGCGGCCGACCACAAAGAAACATTTGTGTATGTCTCCGCGGTCGTGACGCTGGTCCAATTCACTGCGGTCGGGTTAGTCGTGGACCCGGCCGAGATGACGAATGTTCCCGTGGCCTGTTCGCGAGTGGACTCACCAGCGACATTCGCGGTTCCCGCCGCTCCAGGCGCCCCAGTGTGCAACTGGACGAAAGGTGCGGAAAACGTCGTAGGTGCGGTGCCATTCAGTATCGAAGCCAGCCACGCATCGACTATTCCTACTGCTGCTCCATCGGCCACAATGACTCCATCCCTTGCGAATTTGAAACAAATCTATGGGAATAGAGGGCCGAATTGGGGACAATTCCGGTATTCCCTAAATCACAGAAGAGTGCCGCCATTAGAGAGAAGAACATCTTTGGACTGTTGGGGTGTCGGGGAATACACGTCGACCCAGTGATGAAGATACCCGCCAAAACGTAGGGCCTGTTCTACTAGAGCAGAACAGATGATCGAGTCTTTACGAGCGCCCCGAAACGATGGCACCCATTGAGCAGTGACCATGTCAATCCCAATCGCCACGTCAGTCATCGTTCCGTATTCACAACCGACGTAAAATTCCCCAAAGTCGACTACTTTGCGTAGATCTACGAATAATGGTGGGCGCACCACATAGCAAATCTCGTGGGCCAGGATATCTTCGTACTTCACGTCGTAGGTCACGCCCTTCATCTCAGCCTGGATGACTTTTGCGTTATCCCCAAATATGATTGCGTGATTGACCTGCGCCTTACCGGAGAGACCTTCCCCGAAGCGTATGAGTTTCGCCATCGTCCCACTGGACTTCACGTACCCAATGTAACCGGGGCGAATCTCGTCAATCGAGGTCACGTGGCAGTGGAGGTGGAGGGGACGATGGGGGACGCCAGCGGCGCGGGAGCCGGGGGGACTGGCGCCGCTGGCGAGGAAGCGGTCAACGGATCTACCGAGGAGGGGGATTGGGCCACGAGAGCCGCGGCGAGGTCAGCCTTGAGAGTAGCGATGATTTGGTTCTTCGTCACGACCGGAGTGTAAGAAGGGGCACCGAGCCATCCGAGAAAAACTCCGAACCACGGCCACTTGACTTCAAGGAGGTGGGCCAAAAGAGTTAGACCGAAGCCAACTGCGCCCGCGATAACGGTGGCCGTCGCTAAAGTCACGTGGTAGCCCAGGTCAACGGCGACGCTGATAATAATTCCTATCAGCCAAGTCGTAGAACTACGAATGATTGCTTTCCATACGTTAGGCATTGGGCACCTTTCTCGGCGGAGATTTCTTAATCTCTCTGGGCTTAATCTGAACACTCAAATGCTCTATCTCGTGCAAGATAGTCCCGAGTCCGCCTTCGGTCTGCACGTCGAGTAGCCGTAGGGCTTTCTCGATATCGGCCTTAGCCTCGCTCAAATCCTCGAAGGACTTAGCGGTTCGGGCGTCATTGGCCTCGTTCTGTAGGTTCTGTCCGACCATCAACGCCGGCAGAAGGACGAGTTGGATGAACGTCTGGGCGACCCACGCCACCAAAGCGATGATGCTGGCCTTGATGAGAAGGGCCGGAAAGACTCCGCTGAACACGTGGAATCCCGAGAGGACGGCGGGGAGGCTCAAGAGCGAGATGACGCAGAACACCCAAAAGGTCGTCATCGTCCCGACGTACTTGGTGAGAGTCATCGCGACTTTCTTATTGAACCGGGCGTAGGCCGTGTCCGAAGGCATGTGGTCGTGGACCTTCGCGTGGACCGCTTGTCCTGATTTGGTGTGACCATGAGTCGGGGTACTCATCCGCTCTCCTTCGACGTGTTTTCCTCGATGCGGTTGAGTTGATCCTTAGTGGTAGAACCCCCGTTGGTCTTGGAATCGATAACCAGTTCCTTCACACCAGATTCCACCACAGTGATGCGTTCACTCAGAGTGTCAAATTTCTCGTGCATAGCGTCCATCTTGAAAGTGAGTTCAGTCTGCGCATCTTTCCAGACCTCGAACTCCGAGACCATCTTGTCGCCAATCTTCATCCTCTTGGCGTGTTCGACCATGACAGTGTCGACCGATGTTGAGAGAACATTGAAACGACTTATCAATTCGTCCCCGAGCGCCGTGCGACAGTCCATCGAATCTTGCATATCGTCTAGACGACGCGAAATACCTTTTGCCGGATGGGGGTCGAAGCCTGTAACTGCCTTACCGAGAATAGCGTCCGAGATTTTGATCACCGCTTCAGCGGTATCGTTCAATTTCGATTCAATGGATTTGCGTTTCTTATTGTAAAATATGGCCGCGCCAACGACACCGGCGCTCACGATGGACGACCCTGCATAAACAGCGCCCTGACCGAGACCGGCCGCCAAATCTGCGAGTTGCATTGGCTAGGGACGCTTGAACTTATAGTGGACATTTGCATATTCGTGTGTCCCTTCGAGATGCGCGCCGACGCTAGGGGCAAAGTAGAAACCGTTCCAGACGAACACCTGCCAACGGTTGTCGATAGCGAGACGCGCTGATTCAGGATTAGCCAGGAGAACGAGTTGGGCCTTCTTAATGTCCGCCGCGCTAACCGGACGCGCTGGCACCGGCGTAGCAGTCTCATCAGTGGTATTGAAACGAAGATACGTCGGGACACCGAGCCCCGAAAGAACCGACAGCGTAACCAAACTAGGGTCCCCTTGTCGACCCATTGAAGCGCACAGGGGGTCTGGGCCAATCTCCACCACTACTACACCATGAACGTCCCCATCGGGGCCAAAGACGATAATGTCGCCAGGAAGCAATTCATTCAGGGAAATATGTTGTCCGTGATTCCATAGGGAAACGGTGTTCCCCCAGCCGTCCCAATTGCATCCAGTGGGATCGTTGGTCACTCCCGCCTGCCAGTAACAGGTCTTGCAGAACCACGAACAATCGCCGTCCCATTGCCCAGCCGTCAAAGGGACGAGGGGGAGGGGACGAACTTCCTCGTAGAAGAACTCGTGTCGAAGGTGCTCAGAAGTGACGGCGTTTCGCGCCAAAGTGACAACTTGCGCACGGCGATCTTCTGGCATTTTCCCGGCTCAACCTTCTTTGCTCATGAACGAATTATTAACCCAGGCTTCCACCAGGCATTTAGAGGGAAGGTGACATTTCACGTGAATGTTCCCAATACCAGAATCTGACGCGCGTACACGTTGCAAATAACCCGGTCGCCGGCGGTAGGAGTGTAAGAATTCAAGTGATGCGCAGCCACCGCCGTCGTTGCGCTGTCGAGCGTCACTGTGAAGGGGCTTACAACCGAAACGGTTCCCAGGACCATTGACGAAGCGATTTGGGCTCGTGCGACATCCCCAGCCACTTTCCGGATAGACCGCACCGTGCGTTGAGTACCCAGGAGGTGGTGAGTCTCGTCGTTCATCACTCCGCCGTCATCACAATCGACTCGACGCCCTGTGCGTCACGCGTAATATTGTAGTTGCCATTCCCAGCGCGAAGGATTCGACCGACAATCGCACCGGGGGAGAAAATGCCGCCGCCCAGACCAAAGCCGCCAATAGCGCCGAAACCGCCTAATCCCCCCAGGCCACCGGTACTGATACCGCTTCCCGTGCTCACCGAGCCGTAGGTGTACGTTCCAGTGGTCGGGTTATAATTGAACGCCCCCGTCGAGGTCGGAGCGTAAGCGGCCACGGAGGGGGAGTTCGAGAGACCATCGAACTGAGAGATGGGAGTCCCCAGCGGGACCCCAGTTATAGATTCCAACTGCGAATAATCGAGCGGGACTGTGGCCTGCTCCAAAATAAGTACTTCTTGAGTCTGAGTCGCCACATTCGCCACGTAGATCAAGTCGAAGGCATCGAGCCAGAAACACGGGACCGTGGTAATGGCTACCTGTAATGTAAGCCCCAGAACCTGAGGAAGAAGCGCCTGCGCCATGGACGAGGCCGCAGCGTTCGTCGTGACCGTGGAGACTTGCACGGGGGGCGCCGGAACCTTCCCGTAAGCCCCGAGGTAGTAGGTGGGACTCTGTGGATTAGCGTCGTAGGCCGATCCAGAGATGACCGCTGAAGAACCGCTGAGACTCTGCCCAGTGACGATGACGCCATTGTAGCCCGGCGAATTGCTAGTGACGCGAGTAATGGACGTGATTGTGCTGGCAGCCCCATCGATGAACAAACCAGTGGGCTGTGTCGGATTCGATGAAGGGTCAACGATGGAACACAGAACGCCCTCGCGATCAAAGAACGTTAGAAGACCAGCGGATGCGAATATTTCTTGAATGGCCTGCCACGGGTCGTCACCCGGCTGATAGGACTGCGCCGCCACGGTGGCCGTAGACACCACGAAGTTGGTGATCGTGCACCAAGGAGCCTGCTGAGCGAGTATGTCGAACACCGCCGAAGTGACGTTGGTCCCGGCCGCGATAGCGAAAGCATTGTCAAAGAGATTCCCGGATATTTTGATTGACAGGTCGGTACCAGTCACGTTGAGGACCGGCCCCGGCGTTCCCGACGTTGAGCCCGACACCACGTCGGTTTCTATGACGCGAAATATGCCCTGAGAGAACAATGTGGTTGAACCATCAACTATATATCCGGTCAGTATTTGGACTTCGACGCCATCGGGCGCAAGGAGACCCCCGGAACCAACGGGGCTAAGCAGTCCTCCAGGGTCGAGACACGAGAAGGAACACGTCCGAAGATTCTCCGCCGTCGTGTCAATCGTGACGCTCCCCCCCACCATTATGTCAGTGAGATAGTCAAGAACACTTCCATCTGGATTCAAGATTGCAATAACCGTAACGACCCGGAATGAAGTGGCGGGGAGATTATTCACGGAGCGACAACGGTCTGGGCGGCGATTGTCACGTCGCGGATTATGACACCAGTACCCACATATTCACGCATGGACTGAAGGTTAAGTTGATCCTGCTTGGTGTCACCGAGACGGATATACCACTGACCAACTTGCATGGGGGCTTGAAGAAGCAACGTGCGCCCAGTGGAACGAAGAATCTCGAACTGTTGGTACTGAGAGTCGCTTATGAATCTCAACGGCAATTGCGTGATAGTCGGCATTTTGATTATGTCGGACATAATGATGGGGTCCACGCGGCCCACGGCGAAGACGACCTGTTGAGGGTCGGAAGCCGAGGTTTGCATATTGCCGGGCTGAAGCGAAATCTCCATATTGTTCGCAGGTATGAGGGGGTCTTTGAGCCACCACCGCAAGGAGACCGGCCACGTTGCCATGATCTGAATCGTTTGAGAAGAGACGCCCATTATGTAACCACCTGAGCCTGATAGTTGCGAGTGAACCCGAGAGAGCCTTCGTAGTCAATGACCGAAACCAGTTGCGTGCCAGAGGGAATCGCGACCCCAGTTCCGTTTCTTACCGGGAACCAGTTCACGCCGTCATCGGAAAACATGAGATTGACCATCGTCGTGCCTACGAAGCCACCGGCGGTCCAAGTGGTCGAGGTCCCCGGAGCCAAGAGGATTTCGTCCACATTAAGGATTTCCCCAGCGGAGAGGCCAGAACCCGAAACGGTTATTGACATAAACGCGCTAAGTGCTGGAACCACCGCCGTAATAACGGGTTGACCGCCATTACCGCTGAGGGTGGAATTAACCGCCGTAGAGGTCGTAGTTGATAGAAACGCGCCGCTCGAAGAGAAGAATGAAATTGCGACCGTGCATGGTCTGGCTGTGGCCGAGGAGTTAAACGATGCGAGTGCTCTCACGGTTTGGCCTGGAGAGACCGGAATCGCGCTCGTTGCGCTCGGGGTAGTCGCGCTCACCGCTCCAGCGGCAGTGGCCGTCATCGCCATCGAGTAGGTTCCGTCCTGCGCCCAAGTGGAAGATGCGGCGATGGTCGTGTTCGTGCCCGCATTCCATCCAGTCGTGGCGCCCGTCTCAAGACTGGCTTGATTCGCCGTCAATTGGTTATCGATCGCCTGAACATTCAGGGTGACCATCGGAGCCCCAGTGA
>JAEHJW020006391.1_pt1 | contig 38933 bp, 45 predicted proteins | sample 9271431 | NCBI WGS metagenome assembly JAEHJW02 | reverse complement strand
ACTCCTGCGCGATCTGCTCGTTCAGCGTGACCATCTGCATCGCCTCGTCGGCGAAGCGCTTGAGCGAGCGCGGGAAGCGGCGCGCGGTGCTGATCTGCTGGTTGATTTCCGACTGGTTGAGCAATGCAACCAGGCCGCTCTCGGCGACCATCGGCGGCTCTTGGGGCTCGTGGGTGTCGCTCATCGTTAGGCTCCCGGCTTGGTGTGGTGCGCTTCGTCGATGCGCACAAAGGGGTGTTTGTCGCGGTGCGGCTTGAAGTGCGTGCCGAAGTGTTTGCCCAGCGAGTCGGCATCACGAAAGGCCGCGAACTGCTCGCTGCTGACATTGGCGTAGTGGGACAGGGCGCCCGGCTCGCGCTTCGCGCCGTAGCCTTTGCGGAAGCGCACCGCGAGTGTGTTGGTGTCTGGATCATGGCCGATGCTGTGGATCTGTGAGGATTCCACATCAGCGAGTGGAATGTGCACCTGCGGTGTCTTGCTCATGCTGGATGCTCCTGTTGGATGGGTGCCGATCTTTCTCGGCGGTCAGCGGCGTTGCATCCGCACCACTCGTTCACCCATGAGCTTGCGCTGGGGGCTGCTGTGCACTACGCCGGCAGCCGCGACGTGTCAACGCGGGCGCCACACCGTAAGCGCGCGGTGGCGTGGAATCGGCAGCCGATGCCATTCGCGCCGGATTTCCTCTCCGTGCTCGATCAGGTCCAGATGCTCGCGTTGCGTGAGCACGCGCACGTAGTGGTCGCGCAGGCGGCGCAGCCGGCGTTCGTTGGTGAATTGCGCGGTGGTGAGCACGGCGCTCATGGCTTATCACCAGTCGCTGGACGCGCCTTGGCCCTAGCGAGCCCCGGATGACCTTCGACGAATGCGATCACCGCGCGGTAGTCATCACCGTGCGCATTAGGGCCGTGCGCGGCCTCGACGCGCTCCAGCAGGTGGTCGGTGCTGATCCCGTGTTGACAACCGACCCACCAGCGCAGCCCATGGTTGCGCGACCAGACAGCCGTCCAGAATCCATCGCGGGATCCGCAGGGACCGCCCGACAGCCACCAGTCATCTGCATCGATACTGGCGCCGTAGCCCACACTGGCGCCGTAGCCCACACGGGCGCCGTCGCCCACACGGGCGCGGGCGCCCACACTGGCGCGGGCGCCCACACTGGCGCCGTCGCCCACACTGGCGCCGTAGCCCACACTGGCGCCGTAGCCCACACTGGCGCGGGCGCCCACACTGGCGCCGTCGCTCACACGGGCGTCGTAGCCCACACTGGCGCCGTCGCCCACACTGGCGCCGTAGCCCACACTGGCGCCGTAGCCCACACTGGCGCCGTCGCCCACACTGGCGCGGGCGCCCACACTGGCGCCGTAGCCCACACTGGCGCCGTCGCCCACACTGGCGCGGGCGCCCACACTGGCGCGGGCGCCCACACTGGCGCGGGCGCCCACACTGGCGCCGTCGCCCACACTGGCGCCGTAGCCCACACTGGCGCCGTCGCCCACACTGGCGCGGGCGCCCACACTGGCGCCGTCGCTCACACGGGCGCCCTCGCCCACACTGGCGCCCGGCCACACGATGGCATCGTTCGGAATCGTCAACGCGGAATGGATGCTGGCATCCATGGCTACGATGCCGCCATCAGATCCGTCTGGGTTGCGCCAGCGGCGAGCTTTCGCCTGTTTCCAGCCGCCGAACAGATGGTCGAATGTCTCGGTCATGGCGCCATCCACCTATCGCGGGCGCTCGTATGTTGCGACAGGTGGGCCATACCGCGGGCAACGGCAGCCGCGGCGCTGGCGCCACGATGCCACGCCTGTTGCGCGTGCTCGATGGCGGTGTTGCGGTCTTGAGGCGAGCTTCCAAGGCGTTCCGCGCCCGCGGCGATCGCCTGTTCAATGGCGATGGCGCGGCGCTCTTGATCCGGCAGTTCTTCGATGCACAGCACACTCATGGCATTTCCTCCTGGGTGGGCGCACGCTCCGGTGCGTGGCGCACCGTAGCAGTTGCTAACGGTCGCGTCAACACCCCACTTGCAAGCATCGTTAGCGCTTGCTATGTTGCGCGCCATGAGCGCACAACGCAACACCCCAATCTATCGCGCCGCGCAAGCTATGGGCGGCATTCCGGCGCTCGCGCGTCACCAGCGCGTTAGCCAGTCCAACGTCTGGCAATGGGTGTCTGGCCACCGCCGCGTGCCGATCAAGCGCTGCGCCTCGATCGAGCGCGCCACTGGCGTTCCTTGCGAGGTGCTGCGCCCCGACGTGACGTGGATCCGCAACCGCCGCGGCGCCGTGCTGGGCTATGGCATGCGCCTGCGCGGCCTCAAGCCATGACGCCCGTCACCATCGAACTGCGCGCGTTGGCGTGCGCTGTGCTGCTGCAAGCCTTCCACGACGCCCTGTCGCGCTCATCGTATGCGCTGGGCGCGCACCTGTTCCTGATCCGCGATGGCGGCGGCGTGTGGGCCGACGGCCTGGGTCTCGGGCGCCAGGACGTGCGCGACGCCTACCGCAAGCTGCGGTTGGATCGGCGCCATGTACGCGGGAGGGCATCGCCGTGATGGACGGTGTGGCGCGTCCCCTGGTGCGCTACCACGGCGGCAAGTGGCGGATGGCGCCGTGGATCCTGCGCCATATGCCGGCGCACCGCGTGTACGTGGAACCGTAAACCTTTTTCGCCCACGAGGCATGCCCATGATCCACATCCGCACCCCAGCTGCCCGTAATACCGATCCCGCCTCTTCTCACGCTGCCGCCGAGCGCATCACACGCAGCGGCAAGCGCGCCTCCCAACAGGACCAAGTGCGCGCCTGCGTGCTCGCCTATCCGGGCTCAACCAGCGCTGAGCTGGCGCATCTGGCTGGCCTGGATCGCTACATGGTGGCGCGCCGCCTCCCTGAGTGCGCCGTCGCCGGCAGCGTCGCCCGCGGGCCCCTGCGCGCCTGCGACGTGAGCGAGCGCCTGGCCTGCACCTGGTGGCCTGCCCCATGAGCCGAGCCCGCAACATCAAGCCCAGCTTCTTCGACAACGAAGCGTTGGCGGAGATCCCGCCCATCGGGCGCCTGCTGTTCATCGCGCTGTGGTGCGAGGCTGATCGTGAGGGGCGTCTGGAAGACCGTCCGGCGCGTCTTAAAATCCGTTGTTTGCCGTTCGACGACTGTAATGTAGATGAACTGCTCAGTCAGCTTCATGAACGCGGTTTCATCGTCCGTTATAACATCGACGGCGCTCGCTACATCCAGATCAGCCAATTCAGCAAGCACCAGAACCCGCATGCCCGCGAGGTTTCAAGCACAATTCCAGCCCTAGGCGGTACAAGGCACAGCCTAGGCGATGTCCAGCCACGACCTAGCACTGGTTCAGCCCGGCTGATTCCCCCTTCCCTCATCCCCCTTCCTGATCCCCAGGAGCAAGATCAAAGTCTCAGGCGCGCAAGCGCGCCCGACACCGACACACAAACACACAATTCCAAACCCGAGCCGATCATCGCCGCGACCACGCCGATGCCGGCCTCGAGCCCAGCAGCCGCCACCACCGCGCCAAGCCCAACCCCGACCAGCGCCGGCGCCGCCTGCCTGGCGATGCGCACCGCCGGCTGCGCGCAGACCAACCCCAGCCATCCCGCGCTGCTGGCCGCTCTCGCCGAGGGCGTCACCGCGCAAACCCTGGCCGACACCGTGGCCGAAGCGCTGGCCAGCGGCATCACGAAACCGTTCGCCTACGCCATCGCCACCGCCCGCAGTCGCCATGCCCGCGGCGCGGATGTGCCGCCCGCGACCACCACCAACGGAGCCCACGCCCATGCCCAAAACACCCGCAAGCCCAGCGTCGTCGAGCAGGTCGAGCAAGCCATCGCGGCACGCCGCCGCGCCAGCCCAGACGCCAGTCCCAAGCCTGCCGGTTGAAGCGCTGGATTACCTCTGGCTGCGCATGGCCGCCCGCTACGGCCACGCCTGGGTTTCGCAATACGGCGTCAACCCCGACGGCTTCGCCGCCGCCGAGTGGCGCGACGCGCTCGCCGGGCTCACGCAGCCGCAGCTCGAGGACGGCTTCCGCGCCGACCGCCTGCGTGGCTCCGACTGGCCGCCCAGCTCCACCGCGTTCGCCGCTGCCTGCCTGGGCGTGCCGTCGTTCGCCAGCGTCCTCGTGGAGTTCCACGGCGGACTGCGCAACCCCACCCGCTTCGCCAGGGGCGTCTGGCTGCGCCTGGACACCTTCAGCTTCGCCCGCTGCGCCCAACGCGACGCCGATGTCATGCTCAGGCGTGCCTACGACGCAACGGCAGAGGCCGTGCTGCGCGGCGACGAGCTACCCTGTGCACCCCTAGCGACCCTATCCAAAGATCAGCCTGTAGCGCGTCCTGCTGCGTCCGACCAAAAGGTCGCCGAATACCTCGCCGCCATCGAGGCCGAGCTGTACGGCTACGGGCTTCCGGATGCTGGCAACAACGGGGCGCAGTCGTAGGGCTGAAACACACAGTTGCGCCAGCTCGATCTGGCGCTTACGCTGCCGCCGTCGACATCAGCAGTACCACTTCAACGGGCAACGACCATGGCACGGCTCACCATCCAGCAGTTGGCCAAGATCCCGCGCAGCAAGTTCGCCGGTCCCGACATCAACGGCAAGCCCAGCTTCCCGATTCCCGACAAGCCGCACGCACGCGCTGCGTTGCGTCTGTCGCCACGCTCCGAACACGCGGGCAACATCACTGCGGCACAGAAGGCCGAGATTGATGCCCGCGCGCGCCGGATGCTGGGACGGTGACGGGCGTCGGCGCGCCGTTCGATCATGTCGTCGAGGTGCTGGGCACGCCGGCGCCACAAGGCAGCAAGCGCCACGTCGGCCACGGCCGCATGATCGAGTCGAGCAAGCTGGTCAAGCCATGGCGCGCCGCGGTCGCGCTGGCCGGCTACACGGAGTTCAGCGGCAAGCCGCCCATCAGTCAGCCGGTGACGCTGCATCTCGAGTTCTGGCTGCACCGACCGAAGACCGCCGCAAAGCGCGCCTATCCACACCACAAGCCCGATCTGGACAAGCTCGTGCGCTCCACGCTGGACGGTCTCGTCGAGGGCGGCGTGCTGCAGGACGATGCGCTGGTGGTGGATCTGCATGCCACCAAGCGCTACACGGCCACCGCGTCGGGCGCGCATATCGGCATCGTGGTGTCGCTGCGATGAGTGGCGCCCACGCTCGCAAGTGCTATCGCCCGCGCATGCTCGCGCACTGCGGCGCGACATCGGTGCACGCCATTGCCGCGGTCGTCGCGCGTCGCGTGCGGCGCCTGTGGCGCTCGCATCAGGAGGCGGTGATGGTGCTCATGCTGGACGGCGCGGACTGCTACGCCATCCCGATGTCGCACCCGTACGCTCGCAGTTGGGGCGACGATCCGCGCAACCTGATCGGCGTGTACGCGCGCGACGGGTGCGATCACGAGACGCTGCGCGCGCGCGTGCTGGACGACCTGGCTGAGCATGTTGCGTTAGCATCCTGAGCCATGACGCCCAAAACGCCAGCACCTAAATCCCGTACGCACGGCAGTTGGAAGCCCGGTCAGAGCGGCAACCCATTCGGTCGCCCCAAGGAATACCGGGAAGTGGTCGCGCTGGCGCGCGAGAAGACGCCACTGGCCATCGCCACACTAGCGACGATCATGAGCAACTCGCTCAACGACAGCGCGCGCGTGCGCGCCGCTGAACTGATCATCGAACGCGGCTGGGGCAAAGCGATCCAGCCGGTGACCGCGAATCTGGATGACGATGCGCTGGACCCGCGCCAGCTCGCCACCCTGACCGACTCCGAGCTGCTGGCGATCATCGTGCGCAGGCGCACCCGTGTCATCGCCCACGCCACTGAAGGCTGATCCAGCCTCGGAAGCTGCTGCCGCCGAACTGTTGCGCAGACGCCGCGCACGCGGCTCGCTGGAAGACTTCGCGCAGGCCATCGATGTGCCGGGTCGACCCGTTTCCGAAGACCTGGATGCGTGGCTGTTCGAGCCGGTCGAGACGCAACTTGCCCTGCACCATCGGGTGATCCTGCGCGCGCTGCAGCAGTGCATGTCCAAGCCATACGGTCGGCTGATGATCTTCGCGCCGCCGGGCAGCGCCAAGTCCAGCTATGCCAGCGTCGTCGCGCCCACCTGGTACATGGGCCAGCGGCCCGACGCGCGCATCATCCTCACCAGCTATGCCACCAGCATCGCGATCAAGCAGTCGCGGCGCGCGCGCCAGATCTGCCGCAGCGCGCAGTATGCAGCGATCTTCGGCACGCAGTTGCCACACGACCAGTCCGCTGTCGAGTCCTGGGCGCTCAGCAACGGCAGCGAGTTCATGGCGGCCGGCATCCTCGCCGGCATCACCGGCAACCGGGCCGACGGCATCATCATCGACGACCCTGTGGCTGGTCGCGAGGAAGCGGAATCGGACGCCATTCGCAGCAAGACCTGGGACGCGTACAACGACGACGTGCTGACGCGCCTCAAGCCCAAGGGCTGGGTGGTGCTGATGATGACGCGCTGGTCGCTCAACGACCTGGCTGGGATGTTGCTGCCGGAAGACTACGATGGCGTTAGCGGCCCCGTGCACTGCCGCGATGGCCGCATCTGGGAGGTGATCCGACTGCCGGCGCGCGCTGACCACGAGGATGATCCCGCCGGCCGCGAAATCGGCGAATACCTGTGGCCGGAATGGTTCGATCACGAGCACTGGCGCTCGTTCGAGTCGGCGACGACGCCCAGCGGACGGCGCACCTGGGCCGCGCTGTATCAGCAGACGCCGATGCTCAACACCGGCACGGTGGTCGAACGCGGATGGTTCCAGTGGTATGACCCCGAGGACTTGCCGAAGCCGCTGATCACGTACCTGGCCACGGACTTCGCAGTGACCGAGAAGGGCGGCGACTGGACCGAGATGGGTGTTTGGGGCGTCTCTCCTGATGGCGACCTGTGGGCGCTGGACTGGTGGTTTGGCCAGGTCACCAGCGATGCATCGATCAAGGCGGCGATGGCGCTGATCAAGCAGCATAAGCCGCGCTGCTGGTACGGCGAGCGCGGCGTCATTGAGGCGGCGCTCGGGCCGGCCATCGAGCGCGCCATGTGGGACGACAAGGTGCGCTGCGCGCGCGTGCTGCTGCCCACCATCGGCGACAAGCTGGCGCGTCTGCAGGCGTTCCGCGGTTACGTCGAAAGTGGCCGTGTGCATCTGCCGCGCACATCACCCTGGGCGCAGCGGCTGCTGGACCAACTGCTGGCCTTCCCTGCGGGCGCGCACGATGATGGCGTCGACGTGTGCGGCATGATCGGGCGTGCGGTCAACCAGATGTCGATACCCAGAGCGCCCACACCGCGCAAGGCGCCTGTAGTACCGTTCAGCGCCGAGTGGGTGGAGTATCAGGACCGAATCGCAGCCCAGCAGCGTGCCGAGCGGCAGCGCTATCTGACATGAGGAACAGACGATGACGATGGGCACAATGCCGGGCGATCCCGGTGGCGAGGCAGGCGCGCCCAGCAATAGCGCAGCCAGTCCCGACGGGACCGCTGCGGGTGCTGGCACCGAGGTTTCGGTGCAGATCGCGGCCGTTGCGCAGCCCAGCAGCAAGGGGCCGAGCGCGCAAGAGATCGACGACGCCAAGCGCTGGCTGACGCGCATCAACAAGACGCGCGCGTTCGATGCTTCGGCGCGCAAGCAGTACGCGCGCGATCGCCGTTATGCCCGTGGCGATACCAGCTTCGAGGTGTCCGTCAACTTGATCGGCACCTACATCGACATCCTCACCGCGTTCCTCTACGCGCAGGATCCGGATGTGAGCATCTCGCCGGCGCCGGCCGCGCTACCGCCGTCCAGCGACGACTTGATGGACGCCGCCAAGATGGTGATGCAGCAGGCGGGTCTGCCGACGACCGACACGGCCATGCTGGCGCAGCACGTCGAGATGATGCGCGAGACCTTTGAGCAACGGCGCCGCGACAATCGCAACCTGGCCGCCACCCTGGAAATCGTGGTCAGCCAGCTCTGGCGCGATGCCGCGCTGAAACGCCATGCCAAGCGCTGGGTGCGTTCGGCGCTGACCACCGCCGTCGGTTGGCTGAAAGCCTCGTGGCAGACACGTACCGCAGCGATCGATCCCACCACGCAGACGCGCATCGACGACACGGTGTCGCTGCTGCAGAACATTACGGCGCTACGCGCGCAGCTCAAGGACACCCAAAGCATTGCTGATGCCGACGCCAAACAGGCCGACCTGGAACGGCAACTGCAGGCGCTGAAGTGCAGTTGCGAGAAGGTCATCGCCCGCGGCTTCGTGGCCGACCTGGTGGAGTGCGAGGACATCACCATCGACCAGTCCGTGACCATGGCCGACTACCACGATGCCGCGTGGATCAGCCACCGCACCTTCATGCCGCGCGATGATGCGCAGGCCCTGTTCGGACTCAGCCAGGAGCGCATGCAGAAGGCCGTGATCTACACGCAGCGCGTGCCGAAGATGGCGCACGAGATGGAGACCGTGGGCATCGAGCACGAGGTTTCACCCGCAGATGCCGACCGCTTCACCACGGGCGCCGATGGCATGCCCAACGCGTCCGGCACGGGCTCGCAGTCCGGCATTGGCGTGGGCGACAGCGAAAGCTACGTGCGCGTCGAAGAAATATGGTCGCGCGACGACGACAGCGTGCTCACGCTGATCGAGGGCATTCCTGGATGGAGCAAGGCGCCGTGGCGACCCAAAGCGACTAGTCGCTTCTTCCCGTTCTTCCAGTTGCTGATCGGTGAAGTGGACGGCAGCCGGCACCCGCAGTCGCTCACCTCGCGCAGCTTCAAGCTGCAGGACGAATACAACCGCGTGCGCACCGCCTTCGCCGACCATCGCCGGCGCACCAAGCCGAAGACCGTCTTCAACAAGGGACTGCTCACGCCGGAAGACACGACGCTGCTGGCCAGCGCCACCCAGCAGGAGATGGTGGGCATTTCGCCGACCGACGCCAGTGTGCCCGTCAATGCCATCCTGGCGCCGGTGGCATACGCGCCGCTCGATCCTGGCCTGTACGAGACCAACTCGATCCTGGCCGAACTCGAACGCATCTGGGGCGTGCAGGAAGCGCTGATGCAATCAGCGGCGATTCCCAAGACCGCCACCGAAGCCAGCATCCAGCAAACCGGATTCCACGCGCGCACGGGCGTCATGATGGACGCGTTGGAAAACGCCATGAGCGACATGGCGCAGTACACCGCTGAGGTGGCGTTGACTGAGATGAGCCTGGAAGACGCGCAGGAAATCGCTGGCTCGCATGCGTTCTGGACGCCGCTGATGAGCCCGCAGAAATTGCGCTCGCTGGTGCGCATGGCCATCGCCGCGGGGTCTACCGGCAAGCCCAACACCGCTGCCGATCGCTCGGCGTGGGCGCAGATCATGCCGGTGCTGACCAACGCCGTGCAGCAGATCGGCGCGCTGCGGCATTCCGATCCCGAGGAAGTGTCGGACTGCATGGCCGAGATGGTGCGCGAGACGTTCCGGCAGTCGGGCATCCACGTCGATCCAGACGAGTTCATTCCAGATCCGGGTCCGCCACCATCGCCACCGGCGCCCGCACTGCCCGGGACGCCTGCGATGCTTGGTGCGCCACCTTCTGGTATGCCACCGGGCGCGGGCGCGCCCGTGAATGGCTTGCCTGTTCCGCCTGCGCCTGCAGGCGTTCCCATCATCCCGCCCACCGGAGCTTGACGCATGATCATCGAACCGAATGCCGCACCCGCTGCTGATCCGAATGCCAATCCCAATGCCGACGCTGCTGCGCCCGCGGCAGCCGCCCCGGCGACCATGAGCCAGGACGCACTGCTCGATGCTCTGGACAAGGGCATTGCCCAGGCCGACGGCAAGACACCACCATCTGCACAGGCCGCAGAAAGCCAAGCGGCACCTGCGGAAACGCCTGCGGCTGCACCGGGCGCGGCGCCAGCGCCGGCCGCTGCAGCACCTGCAGCCGCACCCGCCGCGCCACTCAGCGAGGCCGAGCAAAAGGCTGCGATGGAGTCCGAAATCAAGGCGATGGGACTCAAGGAAGCGGCTGCCAATCGCTTCCGCGAGCTGACCGCCGAGAACACCGCGCTCAAGCGCTCGTTGCATGACATCGGTGTGGAATCACCCGAGCAGATCCGCGTGCTCGCCGAGCGCGCGCAAAGCGCATCTGAGTGGGAAAACATCGTCAACTCCACGAATGCCACGCCACAGCAGTTGGGCAGCGCGCTGGAATATCTGCGCCTAGTCAACGATGGCGCGCCAGATTCGCTGAATCGGGCGTTCGAGATGATGCAGGCGGAAGTGCTGGCGCTGGGGAAAGCGCTGGGCCGCGAAGTGGGTGCACTGGACCCACTGGCCTCGCATACCGATCTGCAGCAGGCCGTGCAGGCTGGCGACATCACCCGCCAGCATGCGCTCGAACTGGCCGCTGCGCGTGCACGTGAAGCCGTGGGCAGCACGCACGCACAGACGCAACAGCGCGCTGCCGAGATGCAGGCCGCTGAGCGCACCGCCATCGAAGCGCTCAACGTGCTGGGCGCACGGCTGCAGGCCATCGATCCCGACTATGCCGCCAAGATCGAGATACTGAAGCCCACCATGGAAATCATTCGCGCCAACGTGCCACCGGATCAGTGGGCGCAGGCGATCGAGACGGCATACAGCCGCCTGCCGCGTTTCCCGCAGGCGCCTGCACCGGCTGTTGCGCCCGCGGCCGCACCCGCGCGACAGGTCGGTGTTGGACCTGTGCCGGTGCGACCCACGGGTGCCGCGCGTGCGCCGATGGCGAAGCAGACCTTCAACAATCCCATGGAGGCGCTGGACGCCGGCATCGCCATGGCCAACGGTGACGGACTGTAAGGCGTACTTGACACGCGCAGCGATGCAACTATCGTGGCCCCCGCAGGCCGCTTCATGCCTGCGGGGTGCAACACGCGTGTGACCGGAATCACGCACCGGAGGCATGTGACCGGAATCATGCACCGGAAACCCCGCAGTTCTTGAACTGGTCGCACCACGCAGCGAAAGGCGGGTGTCGCATCCCGTAGCGCGAAAGCGAGGACTCGCGTCCCTCAACGTGGCAGAGAACCCTTCTGTCATCCCTTGAGGACGCCATCATGCCGTTCAATAGCGCGCAACTCTCGCAGGGCGCCAACGTCCAGTTGGACTACTTCCTGCGCAACGATCCCGTCGATCAGGTCAACACCGAACGCCCGTTCCTGGACTGGCTGATGAAACGCCAGAAGCCGGCGCCGGGCGGCAACCAGTACCTGGTCGAACAGGTCTACCAACAGAACGCCAACAACTACCAGAACTACTTCGGCGCCGATCAGGTCACCTACAACCAGCGCGACCTCATTCGGCAGGCGAAGTACGCCTGGTACAACTTCCACGACGGCTTCGGTCTCGATGAGGACACCCTGGCGCAGAACGGCATCATCGTCACCGATGACCGCGAAGCGCAGGCCTCGCAGGCCGAGAAGGTGCAGCTCACCAATCTCCTGCAGGAGAACTACACCGCCCTGAAGATGGGCGTGCAGGAAAAGCTGAACCTCGAACTGCTGTGGAACGGCACGCAGTCCGCCAAGGCATGCCCTGGCTTGGACTATCTCGTGTCCACCACGCCGACGGTGGGCGTCGTCGGCGGCCTTGATCCTTCGGTTTACACGTGGTGGAGGAATCAGGTCAACACCGGCATCAATGGCACTACGACCGCCATGATCGACGCCATGGAACAGACCTGGCGCAACACCATTCGCGTCGGCAAGACGCGGCCCGACTTCATCATCGCCGGCGGCAGCTTCATCGATGCCTACCGCGACATGGCGTCGCAGACGGTGAACCGTCAGATTTACGTGAAGGACGGCATGAAGAACGGCGTCTCGATCGATGCCAGCACCTCGGCGATCTACTTCAAGGGCATCGAAATCATCTGGGATCCGACCTTCGACGTGATGGATTCCACGTATGCGCCGGCGATCCCGTGGGCGAAGCGCTGCTACTTCCTCAACAGCAAGACCATTCGGCTGCGGCCGGTCGACGGCCACTGGATGGTCAACCGGAAGCCGGAGCGTCTGTACGATCGCTACATCCACTACTGGGGTCTGACCAGCAAGTACCGCCTGACGTGCAACCTGCGCCGGGCCAACGCCGTGCTGTCGATCGCCTGACCGTCAACAATCCTGTGCGGTGGGAGGCCAAGGATGGCCATTTACTTGAAGCACATCTTGCTTGGAGATTCGACCATGAAAACGCTACTTCTGGGTGCCGCTGTCTCGCTTGCTGCCGCTGCAGCGCAGGCTGCGGTACAGCCCACCACGACGCCATTTCTGCCCGGCGAAAGTGGCACCATCATCCTCGACTGCGAAGGTGGCACGGGCGCCTTTACAGTCAAGGTGCAGGGTTCCGACGATGGCGTCACCTACACCGACCTGCTGGTGGTCAGCACACAAGGCCCCGTTTCGGTGCAGGACGTGAGCATGCAGGCGTACATGCGCCTGAATGTGACTGCGGCCGGCACCGCGGGCATCGTGTCGGCCTACATCGTGGGAGGTCCATGACATGCTCACCCTTCCGCGTGTGCGCGTCCAGGTGACGCGCGATCTGGCCAGCCCGGTCGCTGAGGTGTTCCTGCACGAAGTGCCGATCCTGCGCGCCGCGCACGGCGAGGCGGATGTGAAGGTCATCGAGACCTTGCCGCACCGCGAAATTGAGTCGGTGAACGACGAGTGGGATCGCATGCATGCCGTGTACCGGCGCCTCAATGACAATCCGGTCATGGGCGGTTATCCCGGTGGCGTCACGCAGTTCGCCGATGCGGTCACGCAGCATGCTGAGCAGTTGATGCAGCAGGCTGCGTCGGAGCCGCCGCGCGGCGGTTCGCGCAAGGTCGCCTGACCATCTTCGATCTTCGATGAACCACGGCGCCCTGGGTGAAGCAGGGCGCCTTTGCCACGGGGCGATCGCCGCATGAGCGCATGGGTCAACGTGCTGAGCATCGCGGGCGTCGTCATCAATGTGCCGGCGCCCGTGCCGGGCGACGGCGCCTATGCCGCTGCGCTGTCAGATCGGTTTCAGACCGATCAGGCGCTGGGTGGTCCGCTCACCGCGCCGTTGTCGGATGCCAGCCAGGCGCCGAGCGCCGGGCAAGCCATCAGCATCACCGTGCCGGCGGCATTCGCTGCCACCATGACCGGCAACCTGCGCGTCACGCCGCTGGCCTGGACCTATCCCATCAGCCAGACCAAGCCGAGCGTGCTGCAGGCGTCCAGCTATCCACCGGGTTCCGCGGTGCCCGCCATCGGGACGCCGATCACCTGCAACCCCATCCCGATCGGCACCACGGTCTTCTACACCTGCTGCGGCTACGCGGCGGCGGCCATTTCAGGTGCCAACAGCGGTCCGATCGCGCAGTGGATGGTCGAGGTTGAAACCGAAGCCTATGACTGCGCGCCGAACTACCCGAACTTGACCAGCCGCACCTTGGGCAACCTGCGCGCTGAGCTGGCGGTGCGGCTGGGCTATTCCTCGTCGACCACGCTGCCGGCGACCACGGTCACGCTGCTCAACAGCTTCCTGATCGGCGCGCAAAAGTCACTGTTCGACCGCTACCAGTCGCTGCAGCAGGAGATGTTCTTCACCTGGGCGCTGGTGCCGGGCGTGCGCTTCTACTCGCTGACCGCGAACCTCGAGGGCGCCAATTTCGTGATCGACCCGCGCAAGCTGCGCTGGGTCGGCGTCGAACACGCCGGCGTCTGGTATCGGCTGCAGCGCGGCATCATGCCGGAGCTGTACACCTTCCGCGCGCAGGCATTCCCAGCGCGCTATGAGATTCGCTCTCAGATCGAGATTTGGCCGGAGCCCAAGGATTCGCTCGGCTTTCTGCGCGTGCGTGCCAAGGCGGCGCTGTGGCCATTCGCAGCGGATACCGACCACACCAGCATCGATGATGAGTTGGTGTTCCTGTGGGCGCTGGCCAACGCCAAGGCCAACGCCAGTCACCCCGACGCCGCGATCTACCAGCAGCAGGCCATGCTGCGCTTACGCGAGCAGATCGCGGGCGCGCACATGACCGCGCGCTACGTCCCTGGCCAACGCGAAAGCCTGATTGATCCAGATCCCGTCTTCCTGCCCTTGCAGGCGCCGTGATGGAGGCCGTCACGCTCCAGGGCTCGGGTGGGCTCAACGTGATGCGTCTGAAGGGCGGCGCAAACCCCAACACGTTGAAAACGCTGACCAACGGCTACGTCACTGCGGCGGGCACCATTCGCATGCGGCCGGCCGCGATCTATCAGGCCACGCTGCCCACAGACTGCCGCGGGTTGGTGGCATTTCAGGGCGCGCTGCAAAGCTTCTGCGCGCGCTACGTGGGCGTCATCGGCATCGTCACCGTCAACACACTGCGCCATCCGGACCCCTCGCAGTCCGCGCTCACGCTGACCGACATCCATTTCGCGGCGCCGTTCCTGGGCTTCCTGTACGTGGTCGCTGAGTTCAGCAACGGGGATGTGTTCCACTACTGGCTGCAGCCGGCCACCACGTGGCAGGCGAACACGGTCTACTTGCTCAACGCCGGCGTGCAGCCCACCGCGCCGGCCGGCCTGACGTTTCAGGCGACCTATGCTGGTCCCGCGATTCAGTCCTGGGCGCCCAACGTGGCGCGGGCGCTGGGTGACATCGTGATCCCCACGGTGCCCAACGGCTTCAAGTATCAGGTCACGCAGGTCATCGGCACCGCACCCGCCAGCGGCACCGTCGAACCCGTGTGGCCCACCGTGCCGGGCGCAACCGTCATGGAGGACACCAGCCTGGGCACGCAGCCCACGGCAAGCTCCGGGGCGGCGACGCCACCACAAACGCTGCCGCCGGGCGTGGCCACGCGCTACGGCACGGGGCTCTACGGATGAGCGCCGCACCCGCCTGGCAACCGGGCCATCTCTACGCGCCTGGCGCGCTGGTCACGCCGACGCATCAGCTCATCGGCGCCGTCGTTCCAGTCACCAACGGCGACTTCGAGAGCGGCAATGTCGGCTGGACGCTGGGCACCGGCTGGACCATCGTGGGCAACGCCACGCCGTTCGCTGGCAGCTACTGCGCCGTTTTCAATGCGCTGGGTAATTTCCAAGCCGCAAGCAACGATCGCGTGGCCGTGGTGCCTGGGCAGCAGATCACCGCCAGCGTGATGATCAACACGCTGGGCAATGGTGGCAACAACGCTGGGGGCACCATTCGTATCGGCTGGTACGACAGCAGCGGCGCTTACATCAGCGCTGCTGAGGGCAACAACTGCCACGGCGCCGGACCGGGCTATTTCAAGTCCTCGATTACGGGCACCGCGCCATCCAATGCGGCCACTGCCGGCGCGATCATCAACGCCTACATCAACAGCACCGGCATCCCCATCTACTTCGACCAGGTGGAGTGGAATTACGCGCCGCAGTCGCTACCGACCGGGCTGGTCTACGAGGCCGTGCAGGCAGCGATTGGCACCAGCGCTGCTGTCGAACCCGCGTGGCCGCTGACCATCAACACACAGGTCAACGATGGCAGCGTGATCTGGCAGGCCGTACAGACCTCGCGCGTCGTGTGGACCGCGGTGGCGCTCCTGACTTCGGGCGCCACCGAACCCGCGTGGCCCACCAATCCCGGCGGCAGCGTTCTGGATGGCACTGTCACATGGGTAGCGGCTCCGCAGACCATCACCGACAAGAATTGCCCACAGTCCACCGTGGTCGCCATCAACAGCGCCAAGGTGTTCGCTGCCGACAAGGACATCGTGCGCTTCTGCGCCACCGCGAATCCGCTGGACTGGACCAGCGCCAACGATGCCGGCTTCCTGCCGACCGGGCTCACCCAGGGCAACAGCAACAACATCGCCTGCATGAACCTGTATCGCGGCAACCTGGTGGTGATGAACGCCAACCAGTTCCAGATGTGGCAGACCGATCCGGACCCCACGCAGATGGCGCTGCTGGACGCGCTGGAAGGCATTGGCTCGCAGCACCAGCGCGCGGCGCAGCCGGTCGGCAACGACATGATGTTCCTGAGCACCCTGGGCGCGCGTTCCGTCGGCATGGCGGCCGGCACCGGCAACCTGGCGGCAGCGGGCGCTGGTCTTCCTGTGGATAAGCTGTTCACGCAGGATGTATTGAGCGCCAATCCGGGTACGCCAATCGGCGCGTTCTACCCGAGCCTTGGCCAGTATTGGCTGGCCTGGAACAACGTCGCCTACGTGTACACCATGAACATGCCGGGACTGCCCGGCGTGTGGTCGAAGTATCAGTTCGACATCAACCTCGACGCCCTGGCGCTGGCTGGCGACACGCTGTACGCACTGAATTACACCACCGGCAAGCTGTATTCGTTCGACCCCTCGCAAGGCTGGGATTACACCTGATGGTTCTCGCGACCGCTAACCGCAAGGCGATCGTCATGACGCTGGAATGGCCCTGGCTGGATCTGCAGGCGCCGGCGCAAAACAAGCGCGTCATGGGCTTCGACATCAGCGCCAGCAGCGACGGCGATTTCCTGCCTGGGCAGTCGCCGGTGTCGGTGCAGGCCAGCGTGTTCCTGTACACCAGCGAGCGCGATCCCACGCAGAAGTCCGACATCGTGACCTTCACGCTCAACGATGCCGACACCGCGCCGGGTTCGATCATGCCGATCCAAGCGCAATCGCCTTCGGTGGGACCGTCGATCACGCTGCAGACGGTCAGCAGCGGACCCTATCCGAGCATCGAGTTCGAGTCGATGAACCTCTACATCATGCGCGGGAACGAATATGGCTGAGCCGGACCACAACGCGCATCCGCGCAACACCACACTGCAACCGGCGACGGTCGCGGATGTGGCTTTCCTGTGCCAGCACATGCGCGAGGACGAGCGTGCGCAGGTGCTTGCGCTCACGCACTTCGACGCCTACGACCCCGATGCCGTGGCGCGCATGCTGGTGGCCAAGCAGGGACCGGCGTTCTCGGTGGTGCGTGAGGATGGCATGCCCGTGGTGACCGGCGGCTTCGAGCCGGTGGCGCTGGGCGTCTGGCAGACCTGGATGGTCACCTGCGACCTGGCATGGAGCGAGTTCGGGCTGGCGGTCACGCGCCACGTGCGCAAGACCATGGATAGCCTGCTGCAGTCCGAGGGCTGTCACCGCATTCAGACCAACGCGCTCACCGCGCGCGAGGAAGCCGTCCTCTGGTATGAGCGGGCGTTGCACATGCAGCGCGAGGGCGTCCTGCGCGCCTTTGGCAAGCATGGCGAGGACATCGTGCTGTTTTCACGGGTGCGCGAGGGAGGCGACTGAGCCATGTGCTTTTCATCCAACAACAGCGCGCAGCAGGCGGCTGCGCAGGCCAACGCCCAGAATCAGGCCAACATCGCATCGGCCACGTCGCAGATCAATGCGCTCTACGACAGCCCGCAGCGCGCCATGGACATCGGCAACCTGGTGAAGTCGACGCGCCAGTACTACACCAACCAGCTCAACCAGCAGAATCAGATCAATGCGCGCAACCTGAAGTTCGCCATGGCGCGATCCGGCCTAGTGGGCGGGAGCGCCCAGGCTGACCAATCGGCGCAGCTCGGCAAGGACTACGAGCAGGGGCTGCTGACCGCGAACCAGCGCGCGCAAGGCGCAGGCGCGCAGCTCAAGGCGCAGGATGAAGCATCGCGTGCGCAGATGCTGGGTCTGGTGCAGTCCGGCATGGACGCGACCGCAGCCACGCAACAGGGCGCGGCTGGCATTCAATCCGCGCTGCAGAGCGCGCAGGCCGGCGCCACGGCGAACAGTCTCGGCGATGTGTTCGGCAACCTCGCCGGGGTCTACAACACCAGCATGACCGCCGACGCCGTGCGCCGCGGCATGATGAACCCCTACGGTTCGATCTTCCCCATGCAGGCCATGATGGGTGGCATCGGTTACGGCGGGTACGGCGGCGGCATGGGCGGCATGCCGATGGGGAGCTACATGAGCATGGGTTACGGCGGAGGGTACTGACATGGGCATCGAAGCATTGGCACTCGCGGGCCTGGGCGCCGGACTCGGCGCCTATAACACCTCGCGCACCATGAACGCGCAGAACAGCGCGCTGAATCAGGAAGTCGCGGACCAGCAGATGCAGCAGGCGCGCGCCAACAGCGTGCTGCGGGGCATGATCCAGAAGGTGCAGGCATCGACGCCCACGGCCGCCAAGACGCAACTCAGCAGCGCCTACCTCAACGCGATCAAGCAGGGCCAGCAGCAGGCCAACCTGGCGCTGGCGCTTCCGGTGGGCGCAGCCTCGACGGCCTACCGAGACGCCGTGACGCGCAACGCTGCGGATGTCAATAACTATGGCAACACGCAGGGCACGCTGCTGGCGGACATGGGTGCGCCGGAACTACAACGGCAGTACGAGGGGTTCGATGTCGGTCGCGCTGGGACGGCTGTATCTGGCATCGCGCGCGCGGCTGCGGATCAGGACGCCATCGACCGCATGCGCGTCATGAGCATCCGCCGCAACCCATGGCTGGATTTTCTGGGCCAAGCGATGGGCAGTTACGGCATGGGGAAGGCGATGGGTGGCACCGGCGCCGGCATCTCTTCTCGCGTGCCCACCATGAACACCAGTTCCTTCTACGATGCGCCCATCGCTGGGGACGCCATCAACTATGCAGCCTATGCCTGATCACCGGAGAACGCAGCCATGCCAGGCGGTTACTTTCAACAGCTCGCAGCGCGCTACCTGCTATCGCAGGATCAGGCGCGACCTGCCGCCGGCGCGGCGCAACTGGGCGCCGTGTTGTCGGGGATGCCACAGCGCAATGCATCGCTCGCGGAGATGCAGGCCGCGCGGCAAAGCATGGGTGCCATTGGCGACATGGAGCGCGCACGGCAGTTGCAGATGGCCAACGTGGCGCGCGCTGGTCTGGGCGATGCCTTGTCGCGTTTGAATCTGGACAATCCCAATGCGGCGGCAACGGCTATCACGGCGGGCGTTCCACTCACGCAGTTGGAGGACGCGCTGGGGTCACAGTTCATGCGCGGCCGTCAGCAGATGGTTGCGCAGGCGGTCGATGCCAATGATCCGGCGCTTGCAGTCCAGCGCACGCTTGCGCTTGCAAGGGCACCCCTGCCGCAAACCGCCATTCAGGGCAACACGGTTGTGGCTCCCTACATTCCGCCTGCCATGCAGCAGGAGGTGGGCGCCGGCGCGCTGACCCCACTAGGCGAGCAGATGGCTGTCACGCAAACCGCCAACCAAGCACTCGCAGGCGCGCGCGCTATCCAGGCACGCGCCGCTGCCACCGCATCGAACGCCAGTGCTGGACTCTCCAATGCGCGCACCCAGCAACTTGGTGGCGCAGGATCCTCGGCACCTTCTGAAACGGAAGCCGCCAACTGGGCGCGCACGCAAGCCGCCAACGGGATGTCGACGCAAAAGATTCGCGCAGCGCTCGGCGCCCGCGGCTACGCAGGTGTCGCAGATCGTCTGTTTGGACGTCCCGCTTCGCCGGTTGTTGGCATTCCTGCACCTAGCGCGGCAGCACAGTAATGGATGAGAGCGCTCGCCAGCAGCAGGTCGATGCGTTTTTCAGCGGTGGTGACGCGCCATCAAGCGGCGCGCCCAGCGCGCGCGCGATGCAGGTGGACAAGTTTTTCAATGCAGCGTTGCCGACGCCCGCACCCGCGCTTCCGGCGCCCGCAGCGACGCCGGCGCCCGCAGCCGCGGATGGCATGAGCCTGGGGCAGCGCTTTGCGGCTGCGCATGATCTATCGACCTTTGGCGCCGGCCCTGGCATTGGTGCGGCCATCGAGCGCGGATTGGTCACGGGGCCGACCAGCATGGCCAAGGGGCTCGTGCTGATGCCTGCCGCGGGTGCGGCCACGCTGCTCGACAAGGCTGCATCGCTGGCGATGGGTCGCCCCGTCACGCCGCTGGGCGATTTCGTGTTCAAGCACCTTGTGGCGCCAGCCGATGCGCTGACGCGGCACATGGATGCGCTGGGCGCGAATGCCACACTCCCTGAGAAAGTGGCAACCAACGTCGCGTCGTTTGTCGGGCAAGCGCCCGCGCTGATGGCTGGCCTCGAGAGCCGCGCCGCCGAACTGGGCACCGAGGGCCTCGTGCGCGCCGTCCCGCTGGCGGAGCAAACGCTGCCGCAGCTATTCATGCGCGGCACTCAGGAAGCGGCGACGCATGCCATTGCGCCAGCGCTGACCATGGCCATCCCGGCCGCAAGCCAGGGCGCCGAACAAGCCTATGACGCCACCGGCTCGCCGCTGGCGGCCACCAACGCCGCGCTCTCGAACATTGCCAAGACGTACGGGCAGATGGTGATGCCGCTCAGTATGCCGGGCGGACTGCTGCCGCGTGCCTTGACCGGCGGCGCGACGGGGGCCCTCACCGGGCAGATGTTCAACCCGCAAGCCACCGGCGCCGATGCCATCAGTAATGCGCTGATCGGGGGTATCACCGGCGCTGTTGCCGGTCCGCGTCCCATTGAGATGCCGCAGGTCGCTGCGCGCGAGGCGCTGGGAGCGGCCAACCCAGAGCCCGATGTGGCGCACATCACGCCCAAGGCGCGCGACCTGACGCCTGCGCAAGCGGCGCGGCGCGCCGATTTGGTGCAGGCACACAGTGCCGCGATCACGCCGGACCAGCGCGCTCAGGCGGCGCAGGACATTGCTGCCTTCGACATTGCGCACACGCTGCGCACCGCAGCCGTCGCGCCGGCAGCAGCAGCCGAAGCAGCCGCCACGGCGCCGGAAGTGGCAGCGGCGGCTAAGGCGCCGGAGCCCTCGAATGTGACGCCGCTCATGGTGCCCGCGCACGTGTTGGCCATGCGCAACGCGCTGGAAGCGCAGCAGGCGCGTCAGGAAGCGTTGCAGGGCGCGCATGAAGCGGCCACGCAGGCCGCGCCCGAAGCCGCGCCATCGGCTGATCTGCAGCAACTGCAATCCGAGTTCCTGGGGCGCATGCGCGATGAAATCGGCTGGGAGGAACAAGGCGGTCGCATCCTGCGCCAGCGCGCCGGCTGGGAAGCCGAGGGCGAGCCCAACGCCGGCGACGTGGTGGGACGCACGCCCTGGGTTGCGAAAGCCAACCCGTTCGGCGAGCTGTCCGACTTCTGGCGCAATCGTCCGGATGCGCGCCTCACCGCCGCGCAAGCGCAGGATGCCTTGGAGAAGGCGGCGACGCCCGAGGCGCTGAACGCACCGCAGCGCCGTTTCGTGGCCTACGCGCAGCAAACCGCCCGCGACTACGCGGTGCGCTACCAGAACGAGCAGGCGCAGCATGATGCGCACCTGGCTGACCTGAGCGCCGAGCGCCGCGCGCAGGAGCTGGACCAACTTCGCGAACAGGGTGAGCCCATTGCACCGGCAGACGAGCACGAGGCGCTGACACTGGAACAGTGGGTGGATCACGCGCATGCTGCAGGCGTCGCGCCGCGCGACATCCTGGATGCCAGCGACGCGCCCACGCTGAACCAGCAAGCTGCACGCCTTTCGGCGCTCATTCACCAGCAGGAGGCGAACGCCCATGCCACTGACACCGCAGCAGCGCCGCAATATCGTGCGGGCGCGCTTGAAAATGATCCAGGCCGGAACGGCGAACCGGTTGGACCCGATCGAAATCAGGCCCTTCAAGCCAGTGGGCGCAGCGGACCCCTCGATGACGCCGGCAACGGGCGCGCAGCGATTCGCGAACCCACCGACGATTCCGGAGCCCAAGATGTTCCGCGCCAAGCTGCCGCTGCACAAGCTTCCCTGATCCCGCAGTCCGATCTGTTCGCGGTGCCCACGCAGCGCGAACAGATGGATGCCGAAGCGCGGCGGCGCGACGCGCTGCGCAATGGCACCGCAACGGCGGGACGCAAAGACATGGGCGCCGGCCCCGGCGATCTTTTCGCGGGCGCGCGGCCGGTGCAAGGCGAGCTTGGGAATGCCACCGCCAGCTTCACCGCAGCAAAGCCGTTGGCCGCGGCGCATGGCAGCAGCACCAAGGTCGATGCCGGCGCGATGGATGTGTTCTTCCCGGAGCAACGTGGCGATGCTAGCGATGGCGCCGCGCGAGCCATTCGCAAGGACACGCTGGGCGCGCTGTCGGGCGCCAAGGGTCTGCGCCAGCGCGTGCGACTGGTGCGCACCGGGGAGTTTTCCAGCGGCATCACCCGCGTTCGCGATGTCGCCGATGCCGCGCACATCATTGCACCGCTGCGCAAGAGTCCGCAGGAGCAGCTTCTGCTGCTGGTGGTCGACAAGGACGGCGCGCCGCTGGCGGTGGTGCGCCACTCGATCGGCTCCGTCAATGCTTCGTCTGCGGTGCCCGGACTCATGGCTAGCACCGTGGCTGCGGTTCCCGGCGCGCGCGGCGTGTACTTCGCCCACAACCATCCCTCGGGACGCCTCGAAGCCAGTCCCGCTGATCGTGCGGTTGGTAAGGCGTTCTATAACCTGCTGCGCGGGTCAGGCATCGAGCTGCGTGGCTCACTGATTGTGGCGCCGGGCAGCAAGAAGTTCGTGGAGTTTGGCGGTTTTTCGGATATTAGTTCGACGCCGAACGTGCAAGACATTTCGCCGGCTGCGCGCGGCGTTCAAGCGATCCCGCGCGTGGAACGGCAGTTCAGCAAGGTGACGAGCGCGCCCAGCGCGCCCAGCGACGTACCACTCCCCGCCGAATCGCTGACCACGCGCAACGCCAAGGGCGCTGTGGCCAACGTCATCGATAGTGGCACGCGCTCCGGCATTCTGCTGCTGGACAGTCAGCACAAACCGCTCGGCGTGTATCCGATGAGCACCGAGAGCATGGCGCGGCTGCGCACCGGCGACGTGCAAACGTCCATGGTGCCGGTGCTGCGCGCCCTGCACGAAAGCAACGCGGCCGCTGCCATCGTGTTCGGGGATGACCCGCTGGAACTCAGCAGCATGCGCAATCTCGGGAGCGCGCTGACCGACGCGGATGTGCGCGTGCTGGACCTGATGTATCGCACCGGCACCGGCACGGATGCGGCCAGTTCCATCATCCGCTCCGTCGCGGAATCGAATCAGCATTTGCAGCGCGTCGACCAGACGCCATTCCTCAGCGCCAAAGAGGGTGAAACCCATGGATCACAAGTACCGCCCGAAACGCCGCGCGCCGGGGCGCCGGCTGCCGAGACGCAGCACAGCCGCACGCTTTCCGCGGCGCTCGATCGCATGCTTGCGCGGGGCGGCTCCCGGGATCACGTGCAGTTACACGAAGTGGCGCGTGAACATCTGCCTCAAGAGCAGCGCGACGCCATGGATGCATTCGATCGCGCAACAGGCACTCGTACCGTGGTGGTGCGCAATCTGACGCCCCACGTTTTTGACTTCAACGGCGCCAGCCTGCGCGATGGGCGCATCTTCGTCAACGAGAACAACGAGCACCCGCTGGTCAACGTGATGGGCCACGAGTTCACGCACCAGTTGCGCGTGGATCAGCCGGCGCTCTACAGCGCCCTGGAATCCGAAGCGCGCAAGGGCGATCTGGGCGCCTACGCGCGCGAGCGCCTGGGCGGCGTTGCCGGCGCGCACGCGCTGGCGCCCGAGGAGCTGACGGCGGACGCGGTGGGCGATGCCGTCAGCGATCCCGCGTTCATGGCGCGCCTGGCGGATGCCAACCCCGGCGTCTTCAAGCGCGTGGCGATGGCCTTCAAGGCGTACCTGGACGCCACGCTGGCCAAGATGCGCGGGCTGAAGGATCTGGCCAGTAATCGCTACCTGCAGGACGTGGAGCAATTCCGGTCGACGCTGCTGAACGTCATGCAGGGCTACCGGCCGACGCGCACGGCGCAGGCTGCGGCAGAGACGCCCGTTTCGCCCTTCCAGCGCTGGTTCGGCGCCAGCAAGGCGGTGGACGCGCAGGGCAACCCGCTGACGGTCTATCACGGCACCGCCAGCGATCACACCACTTTCGACGATGCGCGCCTGGGCACCAACACCGGCCACATGACCGCGCCCCTGGGGCACTTCTTCACCGAGAAGCGCGCCAACGCGCAGGCGTACGCCGAGAAGGCTGCCGACTACCTGCCCGCCTACGCGCGCGTGGTGGACGCGCACCTAGCGATCCAGAACCCCAAAGAGATGCACCTTCAGGACTTGATGGCGATCGATAGTCACGACGAGGCGCGCGCGCTGCGCAATCGGCTGCAGGCGCAGGGCTACGATGGCATCCACCTGCCCGACATCCAGCAGTGGGTCGCTTTCAAAGGCCACCAGATCAAAAGCGCCAGCGAAAACCAGGGCACCTTTGACGCTAATAACCCAGATATTAGATTCAGCCAAGACAATAATCGTATATCTGGGATGGCCAATGCTGACGCCCCGTTGCTCAGCAGGAAGCAGGACGAGCGCGACCTGATCGCGCAGCACAACACCACGGCCGAGAAGCTGCTGCATGCCGATCGCATGGGCGGACTGGCTACGCCATCGCTGGCGATCACCCGCGCTGATCATCCCGTCGACAGCTTTGGGGACGTCACGCTGCTGGGCGACAAGACGATGGCCACGCCATCCTCGCGCATGCGCGTGTTTGGCTCAGACGTATACAGCACGCGCTACCCAGCGGTACAGCACAAGCTGACCAGCGATGCTGTGGCGTCGCTCAACCGCACACTGGCGCCTTTCCGCGACCCCGGCGATGGCGCCTTCACCGGCGCGAATGGCGCGGACGCCGTGGAAGCGCTGACTTCCTACGCGCCCTTCGTGCGCAGCGCTGAGCAGGGCGCTGGCCGTGCGCTCACCTACGCGCAGCTCAAGGACGCTGCCGGCGAGCTGCTGCGCCAGAGCGGCGCGCAGGAGCGCATCTTCAAGGGTTTCAACGACAACGGCGATCGGCGCTATGCGCCGCACACCTTGGATAACGTGGTGCGCATCATGCGCCAGGGCATTCGCGGTGGTGAAGATTTCAACTATGGCGCCGGCAGCCTGCGCGCGCGCGTGACGCCCGAGTTCAAGAGCCTGCGCGCGGTGCGCAGCGCCAAGGGCGCGCTGGTGGATCAACAGACGTTCGAGCCGCTGCGCGATGAGGTGAACCAGGAGCTGCTGCGCGTGGCCAGCGCCATCGGCGGCCCACGCGTTCCGGATACGGCGCTCTCGATCCTCGAGGACGCGCCGCGCATGGGCATCGATGCCGCCGCCAAGCAGTTCGGCGTGACGCTCACCCCGGACGCGCGGCAGCAGGCGCTCGATTTCATCGACAAGCTGAAAGCGCTGCCCACGGCCTACTTCGAGGCCAAGGCGCTGCGTGCGGTGGGCATTCACGAGTTCAAGGCGGCGGTGGTCCCATCCGACCTGGCCGACAATGCCCGCGCCGTCTTGCAGAAGCACGGCGTCCCAACCTTTGAGTACACGCGCGGTGATCAGCAGGGACGCGCGCAGGCGATCCAGACAGCGGCGGCGTCGGCACCCGATCTGATGTTCAGCCGCAAGAGCGAGCCCGACGACGGCATGGCTGCACCGACCGATCTGGCTGGCGACACGCGCGAGGGTGTGGCGCGCATCGCCGCCCAAGAAGCGCGGCGTCTGGCGGAAGCGAATCGCACGGCCGTACTGGGTTCGCTGGCTGCGCGCGGCTACACGCTGGGCGCGCAGGGCTGGAACGCCGACAGCGGCAAGTGGGAAGGCGTCGCCGGCAGCGTGAACCAAGCGCGCATCCGGTTGCAGGACAAGATGCTGCCCATGCGCGAGGCGCAGAAGGACATCGAGAAGCAGTTGGGCGCGTCGCTGCCGGATGCGGTGAATGTCTACATCGGCGAGAACCTGATGCACGGCGCCGCCGGCGATGCGATGCGCGGCCTGGAACACGACATCATAAAGCCGATCGCGCGGCGCATGCGCAATCTTGGCCTCAGTTCCGCGCAGATGCAGGACTTCCTGGTCGCGCGGCACACGGCGGAGCGCAATGCGCGCATCGCTGAAATCAATCCAGCGATGCCGGATGGCGGCATTGGCATGACCAACGCGCAGGCCGCCGCGGTGCTGGCTGGCGAGAAGCCAGGGCCCTACTCCGGCAAGGTCATGGACGCCGCCACGCGCGCCAAGATCGAACAGGTGGCGCCGCTGTTCGACAAGCTGCGCAGCTTCACGCTGGACACGCTTGAACACAGCGGCCAGATCAGCCAGCAGCAGGCGCGGACGCTGCGCGGCATGTATCAGCACTACGCGCCCGCCCGCGGGCAGCGCGCCGACGACGATGCTGCCTTCATGGGCGAGCAGCAGGGGCCGGGCACTGGGCGTGGCCTGTCGGCGATGCGGGTGGGCATCAAGCGCGCGCTGGGACGCGGCGAGGGCAACCTACCGCAGAATGTCATCGGCGAGATGATCGGCGACGCGCAGCGCTCGATCCTGGGCGCCTCCAAGGCATCCGTGGGGCGCCAGCTCCTGCGCCTGGCGCTGGCGCACCCGAATCCGAACTTCTGGCAGGTTGAACCAGTCGACATGGAGTGGAAGTTCAGCCAGCAGACCGGCGAAGCCTACCTGGCGCCGAAGTCGGGCGCCGAAGATGCGCACCGCACCATGCTGGTGAACGAGGGCGGCAACTTCTACCGCGTGCGCTTTCACAATCCGGAAGTCGCCGAGGCGATGCTGAACCTGGGCCCGCGCGACCTCAACGCCATGGCGCGCGTGCTGGGGCCGACGATGCGTTATCTGTCGGCGACCATGACCACGTACAACCCCGCGTTCTTGCCGGTCAACATGACGCGCGACCTGGGCCTGGGGCTGAGCAAGGTGGTGGCCGACCACGGCGTCAAGGTCGGCGCGCAGGTACTGGCCAAGTGGCCCAGCGCCATTCGCGCCATGTGGGGTGACTACGTGCATCGCGCCGGCGATGCCGATGCCGCGCAGGAGACGCAGGCACTGCGTGATCGTGCGCGCGAGTTCGCGCGCGCCGGTGGCATGACCGACATTGCCGTGGTGCCCGACGTGGAAACGCTGGGCAAGCAGATGGACCACGCGATTCTCAACTGGCGCGAAGCACTGGCCACTGGCCATCCGCTGGTCGCCGCCGGCAAGGTGGTGATGCCGCTGGCGCACGTGGTCGAACGCGCCAACGTGGCGGTCGAGAACGGCATCCGCCTGGCCGCCTATTCCGCACTGCGCGACAACGGCGTCTCGATCCCCAAGGCGGCCGCCTACGCCAAGGACTTGACCGTTAACTTCAACCGCAAGGGACGGTGGGGATCGGTGCTGAACTCGCTGTACCTGTTCTACAACGCCAGCGTGCAGGGCGCGCACACCGTCGGCAAGATGGTCAAGGATCACCCGGTGGGCATCGGTTCGATGCTGGGATCGCTGGCGGCACTCCAGGCGACCATGGCGCTGAGCATGATGCAGGACAAGGGCAAGGATGGCGTTTCGACCTGGGACACCATCCCCGACTACCGCAAGATGACCTCCATGATCATCCCGGCGCCGTGGAGCAAGGACGGCTACGTGTCGATCCCGCTGGCCTACGGGTTCAACTGGTTCGCCTATGCCGGCGGCCGCCTGGCGCAGCATTTCAGCGGCAACGATGTGCCTGGCACCAACCCCATCAGCGATATGGCTGGCGCCGGCATGCGCTCGTTTTCGCCGTTCCCGCTGGATCAGGGCGTGCAGGGCGCGCTGCCCTTCATGTTCGCCAAGGTGGTGCAACTGGCGTCCAACCAGACGGATTACGGCTCGCCCATCGCGCGCGACAGTGGCTACACCAAGTTCGCCACGCCGAAAGCGGCGCAGGGACGCGTGGACACGCCGACGATCTACAAGACGCTGGCGTGGGGACTGAACCGGCTGGGCGGTGGCGATGACTTCACGCCGCCGCAGTATCTCAGCAGCCTGACCGATGTGGCGCCCGAGGACTTGGAATGGATGATCGAGACAGCGCTGGGCGGTATCGGCGGCACTGCCAGCCGCGGCGTGCGTGCCGCGCAGGGACTGCAGGCAGGTGTGTACAAGGATCTGCCTTCCGCGCTCACCGCGATTCCGGTGGCGAATGCCTTCGGCTTCGAGGGCAATCGCAACGCCGCCATCGGCATGCGCGCGCGCGCCACGGAAGACGACTACCAGCGTGGCCTGGCGCGGCTGCGTGCCGCCTATGCCGCCGGTGGACCGCAGGCGTTCGCTGATGAGCGCGCCAAGCTGGGGCCGATGTTCAACGATGTGGCGCCAGCCGCTTACCAGAGCGGGGCACGCGCCGGTGAGGCGCACTTGAATGCCGCCGGCTTGCCCACCCTATCGGCGCCACAGGGCACGTTCTTCCAGGCGGATCGTCTGGCCGGCAAGCAACTGCGCGCCATTGGACAGGCGATCGTGCAATTGCGCGCCGACACCCCGATTTCCACCGGCACCGTGCTGCGCTTCTACGCCGGTCCCAGCAGTCTCAAGGACGCCGCTGCGGCCCTGCACGTGAACGCCAACACGCCGCTGACGGCTGCCGCGCCGGCGACCTTGCGACGGCAGGTGCTGCAGGCGATGATGGACCGGCGCGCACAGGTGCAGGACATGCAGTTGCAGCGCGCACGCGGGAACTGACCTTTCACCAACCGGAGCACCCTTATGACGATCGATGCTGTACCGCAAACACCGATTGCACCGTGGCCCCAGGAACCGTTCTTTGCGCCTGGCCCGCTGGCCGGGAACGCGCGCATGTGGTGGGACAAGGCCCACGAGGGCATTCCATTCATCGATTGTACCGGCGATCTGATGGGCAACACCGGGGGCGGCCACTGGGCCGACCTCGGCGCCAACGAAGCGGTGCCGTCCGAGTGGACCGCCAAGTATCCAACGCTCGCTGCGCCGCAGAAGTGGGTGCCTGCCGATGCGCAGAATCCGATCTGGCAGGCCGGCACGATGTACGGCCGCGACGGCTATGACCTGTTCGTGCAGTCGACGCTGTGTAAGCAGGTGGTGGCTGCGCTGCATGCCAATCCGACGCCGATTCCGGACTTTATTGTGCATCCGCCACAGCCGGTTCCGGCTCCGGCGCCCGCGCCGCCATTCCCACCTACGCACCCCGGCTTCATCGCGGAGCTGCGCGCGCTGCTGGCGCGGTGGGGCATTCACTTCTGAGGATGCGGCGATGCCTGCATGGCTCTCGGCAAAGATGGCGGTGGGCTCCGCGCTGCTCGCGATTCTGGTGGCGCTCACTGTGTCGTATGGCTCCTGGCGCTACACCGCCGGCTACCGCGCCGGCTACGCCAAGGTGTTGCCCTACCAGCAACGCGCGGCGCGCGCCGAAGTGAGCGCAGCCAGCTATCACGACACCGTGATCCATCTGCAGGGCGCCATTGAGGACGAGCGCCGGCAGGCGCTGCAGCAAGCGCAAAAAGCCCAGGCGGCCGCACAGGTCGCCGCGGGGGAGCGCCGCGCCGCCGAGGACAGCTTGGCGCAATGGCGGCAGCGCTTCGCGGCGGAGACCGCGGCACCTTCCTGCAAGAAGCTCATGGAGACGCGGCTATGCGGCATCTCTTCGTTCTGACTGCCCTGGCGCTGCTCACGGCTTGCGCGCAGCAGCCGACGCTGCCGCCGGCGCCGGCCATCGTGCGCGTGCCGCAGACCACCTACGTGCCCATCCCGGCCTCCCTGACCGCGCCCTGCGCGATTGCGGAGCCGCCACCACACCCGACCGTCGGCGACGCGCTGCGCGTCGCGCGTGAGCGCAAGGCGGCCCTCGAAGCCTGCAACGCCGACAAGGCCCAGATCCGTGCCGTGCAAGGCACACCCCAGGAGCATCACCCGTGAGAGGCATCCCGAATGATTGGTTCCGCATGGCCCCGTGGGGCATCATCGCGGTGTTTCTGCTGATACTGGTGGGCGCTGTGGCCCCGCAGCAGCTCGGCATCGTCCTGTACAAGCTCACGCTGGTCGCATCTGCGGCGTGGACTGGCTACTGGATCGATCGCGGCCTGTTCCCCTATGGGCGCCCCGACCACGTGGCACCCGAGAACTTCTCGATGGCGGCGTTGCGCCGCGCCATCGTGATCGCCGCCTGCGTGATCGGCGTCAGCATCGGATTGTGACGTGGCCGCGCTCAGCCTCTTCCTGCTGCGGGTGTCATGCCTTTCCGTGGCGGTGGTGATCGCGATGCTGGCGATGGATCAGCCGCGCGTGCCACGGCGCTTTGCCTATATGGCCGCGCGCATCGCCGTGGCAACGCTGCTGCTGGGGGTGCTGACCGGCGTGCTCGGTGTATCAGCGCACGCCGCCAGTGTTCCACGTGGAGCACTGCCGTACCGGTCGGATGTGATCCGCGCCGCGCGCAGCCGCTGGGGCATCGATGCGCCGGTGGCCACTTTCGCCGGGCAGATTCAAACCGAAAGCGCGTGGCATCCTGCGGCGCGCTCGCCGGTCGGCGCGGCCGGCATGGCGCAGTTCATGCCGCAGACGGCGCGCTGGCTGTGTGGCCAGCATCCCAACTTACCGCCCGGCTGTGATGTTCTGAGCCCCGCATGGGCGATTCAGGCGCTGGTCGCCTACGACCTGGACCTGTACAGGGCAACTCCTCATGCCGCGCGCTGTGGGCGCATGTGGGCGGCCCTGCGCGGCTATAACGGGGGCCTTGGCTACTGGTGGCAGGAATGGCGTATCGCCGGGCGCCCTGCGAATCTGCGGCTGGCTGACCGGGCATGTGGCCGCGGGCGCCGCTCCGCACGCTACTGCGCTGAAAACCTGAGCTATCCGCGCAGCGTGCTGCGCTTCCAACTCTACTACTTGGAGTGGGGGCCTGGCGTTTGCGACCATCAATCGACAGGGGTGAAATGAAAATGCCGGCCAACATGGGGGAACACGTGCGCACCGCGCTGGTGGGCGTCACCACTGGGGGCATCTTGTGGATAGCCAACAGCGTCGCGGACACCCGCGCCGTGGTCGCTGGACTGACCGCGCGCATGAATGGCATCAGCGGCCAGATAAGCACGCTCACGGACGCCATCAAGGACGCCGCGGCCAATGCGATGCCGCGCGATGTGGCGCAGCAGCAGATCGCAACCGTGACCTGGCGCATCGATCGCATCGACAAGGCCGAGCAGGAAGATGCGAAGCGCATCGAGCACCTGCAAGCCGCGCGGCACCTGCATCGATGAAAGTCCGCACCAGCATCTTCGGGGCGCCGCAGAAGGCGCTGCGCTTCGATCCCAAGGCCACCGATGGCGCCACGGTCGGCACTAATCTGTACTGGCCCGACGGGACGCTGGTGACGCCGCAGCAGTTGGGGGGCGCAGGTGCCGCTGCGCCCAGCAGCGGGAGCGCTTATTCAGCCTCAACGGCTGGTGGCTCTGCAGCCGCTGGTGGGGGCGCCTTGGCGAGCCCAACCAACTGGTCCTCGATCCTGGGCATTCCGGCCAATATCGTGCAGGCGGCGGCGCTGGCTGCCGCCGGCTTGGTGACGCGACTGGCGAGTGGTAGTTGGGTGGCGCGCGTGCTGACCGGCGTCGCCGGGCGCACCGTCGTCGCCAATGGCGACGGATCGGCCGGCGATCCTACGGTCGACCTGGCCGCTGTGAGCAACAGCGGCACTGGCAGCTTGCAAGCGACCAACGTGGACGCCTATGGTCGCGTCACCGGCACGCGCGCAGTCACTACAGACGATCTGCCAGCGACGGCAGTGCACGCCTACGACCGCAATCTGGTGTTCGTGCAGGGCACCCCGCTGGCGTCCTGGTCCATCGCGCACAACCTGGGGAAGTATCCCAGTGTCACCGTAGTGAACAGCGCCGGCGATGAAGTCGTCGCCGACGTGAACTTCGTCGACGCCAACAATCTGGTGCTGACGTTTGCCACTTCCTTTGCTGGGAAGGCATTTATCAACTGAGGGCATCGTCATGGCACGCGCATTTCTCACCCCGATCGATCTGACCAAAAACCAACTGCTGAACGCCGTCGTCCAGAACCTCGCGTCGGCACCTGCGTCTCCGGTTGCCGGCCAGATTTACTACGACACCACGGCGAACCTACTGTACTTCTGGAATGGGACCGCCTGGGTGCAGGCGTCCACGGCCATTACCTACGGCTCGCCGGCAGCTCTGACGCCAGGCAATGCGGCCGCTGACGGCACCGCGACGACGGTGGCGCGATCCGATCACGTGCATGCGTTGCCGGCATGGGCGAGCACCGTGGCGGCGCAGACGGCCTACGCGATGGCTTCGGCGGTCGGCGTGGCGACGACGTTCGCGCGCGCGGATCACGTGCATGGCACGCCGACGCACGTTGACGCCGATCATGCGGCCATCCATCTCAGCGCGCTGCTCTCGCCGATCGCCGATGTGAATTGGGGTGGCTTCAAGGTCACCAATCTGGCGACTCCGGTGGCGCAGACGGATGCGGCGACCAAGGCGTACGTGGACGCGACGGCCCAGGGCCTGGACTTCAAGCAGTCCTGCGCGGCGTGCAGCTCAACCAACATCACGGTCTCGGGTCCGGGCGCGACGATCGATGGCTACACGGCGGCCAACGGGGATCGCATCCTGCTGATTGGGCAGACCACGGCCAGCGAGAACGGCATCTGGATTTTCAACGGCTCTGCGGCGGCGCTGACGCGCGCACCTGACGCCAACAGCTCCACCAATCTGACCGCCGGCGCGCTGACGTTCGTCACCGGTGGCACCGCCAACGTCGACAAGTCGTTCGTGCTGACCACCACCGGCACGATCACCGTGGGCACCACGGCGCAGACGTGGACGCAGTTTGGCGGGGGCACAACCTATACGGCCGGGAACGGCCTTTCACTAACGGGCGCGCAGTTCAGTGTGCTCCCGGCGCCCAGCGGTGGCCTCACGGTCAGCGGCGCGGGCGTCGCCATCGATACGACCGTAGTGGCGCGCAAGATTGCCTTCAACGTCGGCGACGGCACCAGTACAGCGATCACGCTCACGCACAACCTCGGCACCAACGATGTCAACGTCACCTGCTACCGCAACAGCACGCCCTGGGACGATGTGATCGTCGACATCTCGCGCCCATCGATCAACACCGTGACACTCACGTTTGCCACGGCGCCCGCAGCCAATGCGTTCCGCGCCCTGGTGACGGGCTGACACATGGACGTTCTCGCCCCGTACGTCGATCCCCTCTCGGTCATCCCGAAGTCTGCTGCAAGTGGGGGCGGTGGCAAGCAGCCCTACCAGCAGACTTTCACGGCCTCCGGGACGTTCACGCCGCCCAGCGGCGTGACACAGGTTGCGGTGCTGCTGGTGGGTGGTGGTGGTGGTGGTGGTGGCGCGGCCGCCAATCAGTGCGGCGGTGGGGGTGGTGGTGGTCAGGTGATTTCGCAAGTCGTGGCTGTATCGGGCGCAGTGACCGTGACGATCGGTGCAGGCGGCGCAGGCGGCGCGTCCACGCCAGCGAATGGCGCGCAAGGGGGCACCACATCGTTTGGAACGCTCAACGCGTACGGCGGCGGCGGCGGCGGCAACGGCAATGGCGGCACGGCCCCCACGCCGACTTCGGGAGGGTCGGGGGGGGGTGGTGGATTGAACAGCAGCCAAGCGCGCGGCAGCGGCGCGCCCGGTATTGGAATTGCGGCAAGCGGTGGCGCTGATGGCGTTTATGCTAATTCGTCTAATTTTTGCGGGGGCGCGGGCGGCGGCGCGGGCTGTGCGCCGAACAGCAATTTTGCGGGGGGTTCTGTCTGGTCGCGGGGGGGCGCAGGTCTGGGCGGCTATGGCGGCGGTGGCGGTGGCGGGATGCTTGGATTAGGGAATTCCACCGGGTCATCGGGCGGCGGCGCGAGCGGGACCGCTGGCGCAGCCAACTCTGGCGGCGGTGGCGGGGGCGGCAATGCGAGTACAGCAGGCGCGGCGGGGGGCTCCGGGCTCTGCGTCGTGACCTGGTGGGCCTGAAAAGAGCCGGGATATTCCGCCCGGCGTCGGTCCCTGCGCGATAGGGGGGTGCGCAGGATTTTCCGGTTACACGCCGGCGTCGTAGCTGCCGATCACGATGAAGGCATCACTGAGGCGCTGCATCAGCCAATCCTTGAAGTGCTCGGTCGCCAGGCGTTGCGCCTCGGCGAGCTGCACGATGCGCAGCGCCAGCGTCGGCGTCTCGTCGGTGCTCAGGCTGAGCGCCAGGCGCAGTTCCATCAGCGGCAGCCAATCATAGAGCTGCGTGTAGGCCACGAAGCCGCTGGGCAGTTCCTGGGCGTCGCTGCGCGCATCGATGGTCGACAGTGTGCTGACGCGCGCCTTCAGGTTGCCGATTTCGTTGTTGGCTTCGGACGCCTTGCGGACGGTGATGTTGCGCACTGCGCGGATGGCGTTGCGCGTGGTGGCGTCCACCGGCAATATGGGCACCGACGCGGGCGTGACCGCCTGTGGCGGCGCGTCGTCATAGAACGGCAGCAGGTAGCCACACCAGTCGTCCAGCCAGTCTGCCAGCCCCTTCTGCGTCAGGCGTGCGCCGTTGACCTTGAGGATCGCCTGGTAGGCCGGCGTGGGTTGCAGCGTCAGGCTGGCGGCATCATCAGCGTGCCCAGGCGCCTGCGCGGTGCCGACGTTGAAGATGGCGCGCGCACGCATCTCCGCTGCGTCGATCGCCACCATGACGCGCTCCATGGGCACCCCTGCATCCGCCTTGCGCACCGTGATGTAGTCCACGAACGCATCCAGGTCGCCGGTCTCGAACTGGCCACGCAGCCGCGCGCGGTGCGCCATCATCGGTTCCAGCGAGAGCACCTTCGCCTTCTCGGAGTCGACGAGCACGCACGGCGTCAATCCCACCACGTCGCCGTGCAACAGGCGCGCACGCGCGGCGCCGACGGCCAGGTCGGCGATGGTCTGCGCGTCGCCGGTCTTTTCGGGTGCGGAGGAAGGAGTGCTCATTGCGCACCTCCCTGCTCGGCCGTGCTCGGCCGTTGCGTCGCGCGCGGAGGCGGCAGCGGCTCGCTGAACAGCGAGCGCTGATCATGCGGCACCAGACTGAGCACGCCGCCGCGCCCAACGTGCATCGGCGTGATGGTGGTGTTCTTCTCGGTGATTTCGCCCTTCTGCGTGGCGTGCTTGTAGATCAGCGTGTGCGCCATTTCGACCTGGCTGCTGTCGCCAATGCGCGCCATGTCGATCTGGATGGTGACGCGGCCGCCCTTTCCGCCGTACAGGCACGTGAACAGCGCGACCTCGCTGAGTGCGACGCCGATCTTTTCGGCGAAGACGCCGCCGTCCAAGTCGTTGAGCACTTCGATGCTGGTGGGCGTGGGGTTGCTGGGCGTGGATTGCATGACATGACCTCCTGGGTCGTGGGTGGTGGGAAGCGATCGGTAGAATTTAGAACGGGATGTCGTCGTCCTCGAACGCATCCCCTGCGGGTGCTGCTGCGGTGGGTGCTGCCGCGCGCGCAGGCTTGCCGCGGGCTGCAGCGTACTCCGTGGACGCGGGTGATGCGCCCGGTGCTGCCGGTCTCGATCCGAGCATCTGCATGCTCGAGGCGATGACCTCGGTGGTGTAGCGCTCGATGCCATCCTTGTCGGTGTACTTCTCCGTGCGCAGGGAACCCTCCACGTAGATCTGCGAACCCTTGCGCGGGAACTCGGCGGCGATTTCAGCGAGCCGCCCGAAAAACTTGACGCGGTGCCATTCGGTGCGCTCCTGCGTCTCGCCGCTGGTCTTGTCCTTCCAGCGTTCGCTGGTGGCCACGCTCAGCGTGGTGATGATTGCGCCGGCCTGCGTGGCGCGCTTGACTGGATCAGCGCCGACGTTGCCGATCAGGATGACCTTGTTGATGCCGCTGCTCATGATGTGTGCTCCGAATCGTCCAGCTTTACGAGGACGGAAGTTTCCCAGATGACTGATTCGCGATCCGCAGTCGTCAGGAAATACTTAGAGCGCGTCACCCGCGCTCAGTAGCGCGCTCCCATATCTTTTCTAGCGTCTCGATCTGCTTCACAGAAAGCGGACGCTCCTTCAATAACTGTTGCCCGATTGAGTCGATGAAACTCTGTTCCCACTCCGTCAGCCGTGATTCGCGCTTCTCGCAGTCCTCGACCATTTGTGCGTACTCCGAGACCCATGTTTTGCCGGCCGCGCCCATCTCATTCACCCCTGTTGCTTGCGCTTGCGGTGCTGGTGCTCTTGTAGATCTGCACCCCTGGCACATCGGTCGATCCCTTGGTCGCCCGAGCCAGTGCGTTCGCCGCCGCCGCATCGAATTGCAGCAGCCCTTCCAGGTGCGGATTGCTGGCCGCCCCCTGGATCAGCGCGCGCTTGTCGGTGAGGCGCGCCTTCCACGTGCTGCGCAGGATTGCGCCCTCCACCTTGGGCATCGGTATCGCGGCTGCGACCAGCGCCTGATCCTGCAGCGCGGACTCGGCGGCATGCCGGGAGACCTCGTAGTCGATCGAGGCGCGCACTGCGGCTTCTTCGTTGCCGGCGCGCGCCGCGGCTTCGGCCTCGGCTTCGGCCGCGGCGGCGCGGGCGATGGCCTGTTCTGAGGCTGCGCGAGCCGCGGCTTCGGCCGCCAAGCGTGCCTCGTTCGCGCGCTTGGTTTCGGCGCGATGCCAGGCCACGATCGCGCCGTCCAGTATCTCGATGGCGCGCGCGCGACGATTCAGTGGTGCACTGAAAAACTCGTCGACGCGGCGACCGCCCTCCAAGTAGGGCTCTTTCAGGTGCTTGCGCTTTTCGTCCAGCAGTCGGCGCTCCTGGCGCAGCTTGGCCAGCGCGTCGGCCGCGTCCTGGGCGTCCTGTGGGGATTCGATCAGGTAGGACTCGGCGATGGCCATGGCGCGCTCGGCGTCGGCCGCCGCGCGTTGCGCATCGGGATCGTGGTCGATGATGAAAGGCAGCCGATCAAGGCTCATGTGCGGTTCTCCGGTGGGAAGCGATTGAAGACGGTGCGCTGCGCGAGGAACACGTGCAGGTCATCGCTGCCGGTGTAGGGGTCGCTGAGGCGCCACTCGCCGCCCGGCATGTGCAGCACGCGGCGCTCGGCGGTGCGTCGGAACAGTTCGTTCTCCACGCCAAGCTGCAGGTAAGCGGCCAGTTGCAGGGGCGCCGTGCGCGGAATGGCGCCGGTCTTGATGTCCAGCAGCAGGTGCGCCGCGCCCAGCGTGCCATACAGGTCGGGCGTGCCGGCGTAGCTGTAACGCTCGGATGCCAGCGGTTGCTCGCTCAGCATCGGGTTGAAGCGGGTGACGCGCAGGAAGTCGCGCCACGCGTCGAAATAGGGGCGCAGCGTGGCGTCCAGCGCGTCCACGTCCAGCAGCCGCAGCACGTCCAGCTCGATCATGCGGTGCACGCAGCTACCCAGGTGAGCAGCGTCGGCGAGCCGCACGGGGTCCACGCGCGACCAATCCTGCAGCGGCGACAGGATGGTGGTCACCGACGGCAGCACACGGCCCGCGCTGCGGTACGTGTGCGTGTCGGCATCGAACTGCACGGGGATCATTGGCGCCCCGCCTCGCGCCGCAGCCAGGTACACGCCTGCTTGAAGGTCTCGCTGGTGACCGCGGCGCCGATGGCGGTTTCGACATCGCGAAGGGTGCGGCCGGTGGTGCTCAGCCAATCCGCCAGAATGCCAAGCTGCGCCTCGCTCAGCGCGTTGTGCGGCTGTGGGCGCCCGGCGACGCCCTGATCGCCTGCGGTTTCTGCGGGCGCCTCCATCTCGAACGGCGGCATGTCCTCGTCCGGGCTGGGCCCCAGGGTTTCGGGCGGCTGCGGGTAATCGTGTTCCGGGACGCCTTCCGGGTGCTCCATGGGCACGGGCGCGCGCATGGGTTCTGGCGCCTTGGGTGTGGGCGTCTCCGCCTTCGGCTGCGGCGCGGCCTTGGTGGTGGCGCGCGGCTGCGGCATGCGCGGCCCCGCGTTGGCGCCAGCCGTCGCCGCGGGCGCGCTGCTGAACATGTCTTCGGGGGACGTGTCGCCCTCCTTCAGCGCCGTCAGCAGCCCGCGCAGCGTCAGCAGGTGGTCCAGCCCGACATCAGCCATGCCGGCCACACCCAGCTTGTCGCACAGTTGCGCTTCGGTGATGCCGTAGCGCAGGAACTCCGCGACGGCCGTGGAGCGGCGATTGACCAGCGTCTTCACGTCGCCCATCACGGTCTTGCGCGCAGCGTCATACATCATCGACCAGAACGCCTTGGGGACGCCCTTGAGAATGGCGTTGCGCAGCGCGATGGAGCAGGCCGCGTTCGCGGTCACGCCGATCATGTCGGTGCTGAAGCGCTGGCCGCCGCTGGTGGTGATGCGCCGCTGCACCTCGTAGGTGATGGCCACGTTGCGCTCAAGGTCGTGGAACACGCCCTGCGCGGTCACGAACTCACCGTGGTCGCTGATCACGCGCGCGCCGGCGCGGCTGTTTCCCCAGGCGCTGACGATGATTTCCGCGAAGCGCGCGCTGGGGCCCTCGATGGTCTTGAGCTGGCCCTTTTCCTTGCGCGGCAGCGCGTAGATACACTCCTGCGCGATCTGCTCGTTCAGCGTGACCATCTGCATCGCCTCGTCGGCGAAGCGCTTGAGCGAGCGCGGGAAGCGGCGCGCGGTGCTGATCTGCTGGTTGATTTCCGATTGGTTGAGCAACGCGACCAGGCCGCTCTCGGCGACCATCGGCGCTTCTTGGGTCTCGTGGGTATCGCTCATCGTCAGGCTCCCGGCTTGGTGGGGTGCGCTTCGTCGATGCGCACAAAGGGGTGTTTGTCGCGGTGCGGCTTGAAGTGCGTGCCGAAGTGTTTGCCCAGCGAGTCGGCATCGCGAAAGGCCGCGAACTGCTCGCTGCTGACGTTGGCGTAGTGGTACAGCGAGCCCGGCTCGCGCTTGGCCCCGTAGCCTTTGCGGAAGCGCACCGCGAGCGTGTTGGTGGCGGGATCGTGGCCGATGCTGTGGATCTGCGAGGACGCCACATCAACGAGCGGAATGTGCGCTGGGGGTGTCTTGCTCATGCTGGATGCTCCTGTTGGATGGGTGCCGATCTTTCTCGGCGGTCAGCGGCGTTGCATCCGCACCACTCGTTCACCCATGAGCTTG
>JAEHJW020000308.1_pt1 | contig 38964 bp, 54 predicted proteins | sample 9271431 | NCBI WGS metagenome assembly JAEHJW02 | reverse complement strand
CGGGCGAGGCGTTAAAAAAGCACGATCTACCTGCACCCATGCACCATCAAGAGCACCACGCACAATGGCCGTGATCCATGGTATGCCGTTAAGTGTATCGGAAGGTCTTGGTGCAATAGTTAAGTCAAGCTCAGCAACTTCGAGCTTCCCGGCCACCTTCGTCTTGCCTCGAGTCAGAATTGGACAATTGCTTGAATAAACGTATCCGTTATAAACAACATCAACGTCCATGGACGTCCATCGGTAGATACCGCCATTATTCAATGTGATGGTATAACAGTCCGCCGTCGAAAATTGCTGCGCTGAGTTAAGCAAGTTGATAAATGCAGACCCACCCACATAAGACTTCATCAGATTTTCGTCCCCAGACATCCGCGAAGTTCGATTTTCTTCGCGCTCCATACCTGATACATAAAATTCTCAAAATCAATGGTGTCTTTCGCAAAGCGGCACCTGTAGTAATAACTACCTGTCCAGGCAAGAGACGCCCCTGAAGCTGGTGCCGATAGGAAAGTGATCGTTCCAGTGGTGTTCACAGAGTATGAGGTGGTCGCAGTGCCGTTAACCGTGATTGCCGAGAGCATATTCACGTTCATCACGGGTTCAGTCGCTCCACCGAGGGTGCGCTGCAGCTGAAAACTTACGGTTGACCCATCACCTGTACCAAACCATTGATTGCTGACTTGATCATCAGTTGGGTCATCAAACAGGAAATCGTCAAACGCCCCCATTCGTGCATTATAAAATCCGACTAAAGTCTGTAGCTCCGCTCGCGCATCGGCACGAAGAAGCTCGTATGCCAATGAAAAGTTATAAACCGGAGTCACACGGAATGATGCCCGAGTTTCACGGCCTGACATCGTCATCTGTGTCTTCGTGTTCCACTCAGGGGTCTTAATGACACTCCAGCTCAACCCGGGAAGAGTCGGGAAAATCGCGTTACTCATACCGCGAACCCACGCACTTGCTTGCGCAGCGCGGTAACAAGCGCCGAGCCATGCGACTCAAACATATCACGTACGCTTTTGGAATCTAGGGCATGGATATGAATGTGATGCGCACCGCCACCGCCAGCAGCCGATCCCTTGATCATGTCATCCAGTCCTTTGGCTTTGTCGGCTGGTAGAATCGTCTCGTTTTTATGAACCATGTTGAGGCGGTCTGCTGGAATGTTCCAGTCTCCACCTGCTGATGACGCAATTTTTGCTCCTTCTGCTAGCACCAGGCCAGACACCACAGCAGCCCCCGCCGGTGCAGCTGGACCGAGCATAGGGGCTAGGAAAGCCGTTACCCCGGCAAACGCACTGGCAGCGGCATTGCCAATGCTCTTCAAGAACATACCCGCCTCCATCGTGAGGGCGGTAACAACCCCGCCAGCCTCTGCAGCTGTTCGTGCTGCTACACCAGTGGTCGTGGCTGCCGTCTTCGTGGCCTCGTTTGCTACCCAGGTGGTCACCATGTGAATGCCCATTGAGAGGAATTCCTCAAGAACTGAGCTTAGGATCTTTCGCATACCCTGATGCCAGGTCGTAGTGCCAATGATGACACCCTTGATGGTTGTGTCGAATGCGCTCTGAATCGGCTTGAACGCCTCTGTCCATATTGACGTTGTTTTGGTCGCGGCCTGCGTCTGCATAGTTTGCATATCAAGCAGGTGCTTTTGTTGGATCTGCTTGAGCTGGTCGAGCTGCTTCTGAAGTGCCGCCGGGTCTGAAGTTGGGTCATTCCTCAAAAGCGCGATCCGTTTCTGTTCTGCCTGAACCTCGACCTGATATTTCTGATTCTCAAACTCCTCATTCATCTGAAGCATCTGAGCCTTCGTGATCTGGCCCGTTTTCAACTGCGCTTCGGCCTTCTGCTTGTTGATTGCGATCACATTCAACGCTGCCGACTGCTCGCTCGCAATCTCTTCTTCTGCCATCTTCTGGCGTTCGCCGGCCGTTTTCTTCATCTCCTGCAATTGCAGAGTTGAGAGTTTGCGCTCAATTGCGAGCCTGTCCCCAGCGCTCACGTTCTCCGTGTTCAGAATGTTCTGCCAGTACTGCTGTTCCTCCTCAGCCGACATCGCACGCAGATCATGGGTCTGCTGGTAGTAGACCTTTTCATCTTCCAACTGTTGCGTGTATTGCGACATCGACGAGTGCTGCTGGCGGTGATGTAATTTCTTCCTTCCAGAGACTCTCTGTCCATCATCACTGCCTATGTGTCCTTTTTTTCCACCTTCCGACTCGCCCATAGCAGCAGATGCTTCGGGCTTTTGTTTGTCGAGTGAGGCGAAAAATGCATCCTGTTTCCTCTGTAGCGCATCAACATCATCGGACCAGGCGCGCCATATCGATTTTGCCTGAGTAGGGTGCGCTATCGTTGCGGCAACCGCTGCAATATCGTTCCCGAACATGTGCAGTTCGTTTGACATCTCAACAACGACTTTGGTCCCAAAGATAATAATTGAGTTCAGCCCACTCATTGCCGACTGCAGGATCCCACCATTCGTGGCCGAGTCAATGAATGCACTGGCAACTGCTGTCATTGCAGGGATAAGCGAAGAACCGAGCTGCAGTCCGATGCCTTTCGATGCAGCAGAGAGCTCCTTGAACTTATCGGCAGCTTCTTCCCCTTTTTCAATTGCGCTCTGGTCCAGGACAATCCCAAGCTGCTGAGCCTTATTTCCAAGCTCCTCAATCCCCTGAGACCCCTTGTTAAGTGTTGGGATTAGGTCGAGCCCAGATCGCCCGAATAACGCCTGTGCACTAGCTGACTTACTGGCATCATCGGCAGACTTGCTATAAGCATCAGCGACGCGCATCAGTAGCTCATGCGGGCTGCTGTTCTTAATCTCTTCCTGAGAAATGCCGACATTTTTAAAGGCTGCTGTCGCCGTTTTTGAACCATTTTCGGCTTGAATGATGATGGTCGAAAACTTCCGCATGGCGGTCGTCATCGACTCACTATTTGCTCCCGTTGCTTGAGCTGCAAATCCTAGCTCCTGCACCTGAGTAGTCGTCATGCCTGTCATCTGGGCAGTGCGGCTAATCGTTTCTGACGTTTCGGCAAAGTCCTTTCCCAGGTCCATGACCTTTTCGCCAATCACCCCAGCAGCGGCAAACTCGGCCATGACAGAAAAACTCTTTACGATCTTGTCGATGCCCTTATTAACGCCCTCCATGCTCTCAACAACGCCATGCATCGACTCTTTAACTGTCGATTTGATGGAGTGCATCGATGAGCCGACTTCTTCCTTGGCTCGCTTGAAGTCCTCAGTAAGGCGCGCAACGTTCGCTGCAATTTCAATTTCAAGAGACGCAACCTTACTCACGATATGGATCCCCCGATACTGGCAAACTCTCGCATGAACGCTTCAGCATCCTGCTCTGATTGTTGTTCAGCATTTTTTTCGGTCTCGATTTTAATGCCCAGGTAGGCCTGTATCATTTCGCGGAGAGGTGGATTTTCGCGCCAGAACTTATTCATCTTCAGTAATCGAGGTATATCCATGTGGTCATCAATGTACTCCCAGCTCCATCCTGTACGGTCGATGATCATGCAGTAGATGTGGTCCCAGTCGACTGGCTGCTGCTCAGCCCCATCTACTTTTTTTCGTTGACGCCTGATGTCCCCATGACCGCTGCAAATGCATCTTTCAGGTTCATCACGTCAAGGAAATTTTCCTCAAGGTCGTCTTTTGAAAGATCAGGGTGATTACGCACCAGGGATGCGTAGACCGTATCAGCCATGAACCCAACTGTTGGGCTCTTCGTTCCCTCAAAAAAATCTGCATTGGCGCGAATAAATGCCAGAGTTACTGGGCGCGCTATGAACTCACGACCATTTAAAAATAGCTTGATGCCTTCCATGCTCTTAATCCCCTTATGATGTCATCGAAATAGTGCCGATGTTATTGCTTGCATCGGCCATGACTTCGAAATCCATTTCAGGAATGGTGTAGTCTTGGATCTTTGTTCCAAGCGACAGTTTGCTTGTCGTGCAAGCATTGAGCTTCATGGTCATCGTCTTCCCTGAGATGGTCGTCGTGAATACACCCAGGAATGTCGGCTGCGTACCCATCTGTTGGTTCGTCAGGGCAACCTTCGTGCCCCCGGTAGCCGATGTATATAGGTAGTCGATCAACACGGACACCCCTGCATCAGATGTCGAGAACGTATATACACCAGCTGATTCTGAGTACTCTCCGATTGTGGGCGTGCCAGATACTTTTATGAATGCCTGACCTGTAGCTGCGTAAACAACGCCAAGATCAGTGTCAAAAGTGGCTGAGTTGACAACCGTCACTGTCCATGGCGTAGATGCTGGGATCTGAGCCGATTCACCGACTGCGGACAACAGAACCCCAGTACTGGATGACTGGTTGAAAAACAGGTCATTGACGATGCCTGCATTAATCTGCGCAAACTTCGCCTTCCCGGTGAACTTAAGTTCACCGCGTCGAATATCAACAGGGAACTGACTTTGACCAAACAGCGCCTTGGTAGAGGCCGTAATGTCAAAAGTGACATCCTGAAGAACTCCGAATTTGCGTGGTGTGGCCACAGTCGCGCCAGCAGCAATGCCATAAAAATTGCCTGATCCAAACGAAAGCATGATGATTCCTCGTCTTGTTGATTTAAGTCAGCGGGTAAAATGGATAAAAAAGTCGCAGGGTTTGACGTAAATGTTGACCAACTCGTCATAAGTGTCAGGACCTGCCCCGTCCATTAATGAATAAATAACCTGTGTGCCTCCAAACTGGCCCGATTGGTTATGACAGGCCAGTCGCACGTTTTCTCGTAACGTGACAAGGTCATCAGCAGTGTTTCCTAGGCAAGATACTTCGACCCTGCTTGTGACTGTTTCGATGTCGCCCAGTCTAGCGTTGTCCTGTTTTTCGCTGATGAGCGAATAGACAATGGCAGGCAGCGGGTCAGCCTCCGGGCGCGTGTCTAGGTAGATCCTCTGCCCTACCTGGGCAGCAATAGCGGATGAGCCATTTAACATGGAGTAAATGGCCGCTTCAGCCTTCATTTGTTCGCCAACTTTTCAATGCGCTTGCGCATGTATTCGGCCATGACTTCCAGTGCTTCATCCTTTTTATTATCAAACGCAGGGCGCATGAAAGGCTTACGCACAGCACCTGGATGATCAACGACTTCTCTAAACAAGCCCGCCACAAACATGCTTTTTCTATTTTTCGGCTTAATCCTGTGCCTCGCCGTACCGTACTCAACGAGGTGAGCTAGCGCCGATCGCGTTTTTATGGATGCCTTCGGGCGGCCTTGTCTTGTCGATCGCGAGACATGAATGGAGTCGCGCAGGTCTCCCGATGCACGATGAGCTGGCAGGTGCCCACTGGCGACAGGGCATAATCGCTTGGCCTCTTCACTAATGACCCGGGCCGCAGCACTCAGAGCGCCCGCGATAATGTTCTTCTCGATCCTCACAGGCATCTCGTCCAGGATCGCCAGGAATTCATCCAGTCCTTTAATCTCGATGTCAGTTGTCATTTAGCACCAGGCAGTAAAGTTCCATGTACTTCTTGCGCGACACAGCGCGTATCCACTCAATGCGACAGATAACGCCGTCAGGAAGAACGACTTGCATGGCGGGGATGACGCCAGTGATATACCGGGTCGTGATGAGCTTTGTTGCAGCGCTGCCCATAGCGTGAGCCTGGAATATCTCGCGGCCGTTCATGTCGATAATCTGAGCCCAGACAGTTGCAAAGGTTGACCACGTTTCGTCATGGCCACCCAGCGGGCCGCGCACGACAGTGAGCTCATTTATCGTGATGCGCTGGTCAAGTATTCCAGAGGAGACAAGTGACATTAAAAAATCACCTTGTAAGGGTCGAGAAGCCTGTCTACGAAGGGTAGAGGCATGACCTTGCCGGCCTTTTCGGTCGTAAAATACTCTTCCCGATGCTGATACATGGATCCTATGCGCAGCTTCATCCAGGACATGATGCCGGCGGGAATGTCCTCCCCCATCAGCGTTGTGCCTGTCCCGGAGGTTGTGCACGTGATTGCTGGCCCACCCAGAGTTGATGAGACGGTATAGATCCCCGGGGACACGATCGATTGGATGTAGTAATCCGTCGCTCGCATCAACGGCGATGGCAATACACCATTGATTGCGTCTGGATTGGAGAATCGCACAATCTGGCCAACTGGTAATGCAGGCCAGTCAGTGGGAGCGGTAATATTCTGGCCAGAGACGACAACAGGCGTCACGTATCCACTTGTGAATGTGACGTTGACCGCTCCGATCTGCGGAAGAGGTATGGGCCATATTTGCCCAAACACGGGCGTTATACGACAAGGCTCTGACGAGTAATCAACAACATATTGCGTGGTCGGCACAGCCTGCGAAGACCCGTTCATATCTAAATAATTGATCGCTGTGACGTTCTGTACCCTGGAGCGCTCAAGAATGATGGCGTGTTGAGGTAGCGTGTAGGTTTTGCCCCACGGTATGCCAATCAGAGTAGGCCCTGGGAAAGAGTCAATCACATATCGCCAAGATTGTGAGATTAACGATCGCTGCAGCAGGTTTTCTGCGAATTTGCGCGCAGACGAGATCATTGCCTGAATAAGGACGTCATCATCCGTAATATCGACGCGCAGGTGTAGCTTCGCCTCAGCCAGACTTAACGGCTCAACGGCACTATCCCTGACCAGCTGTAACGGCATGGTTTATCTCGAATAATGGATGCAGCGAGACCGAGGCCTCGCTTGGGTATGATTAAACGATCTGCACAACGGATGCAGCGTTGAACGCACTTGCGGGTTCATAGCGAGCACATGCACCAATCAGGCTGGCGGCTGTTTCTGTAGCCGCTATCCCTACCGTAACGGTCAGCTGGACGTACTCGAAGCCATTTGCAGCATCAAGCTCTCCTGCACGCACGTCGATGAGTGCCTGGACGTTATTACCGCCAGCAGCAAGAAGTTGCGTAATGGCTTTGCCGGTACCAATAACTTTTGCACCTGTTCCCGATGAGTCTTGGGCTTGCTGAATATTCGCATCAACCGTCGCTGACGCGCCGAAGGTGCCGACTTGCACATGCGCAAGAATGCGATCGATGTTTGACATAGGGACCCAGCCAGTTACGGCTGAGCCGGCGGCCTGCGAAGACGGAGAAATCTGTCCCACCACTGCCACCATTTCTGAAATCTTTTCATTCAACATCATGATTAGCTACTCCATAAATAACTGATATTAAGGAACTGCTACCCAGGCAGGGATAGCCCTGCCCCAGGTAGCCATGTATTACCGGGCTGCCAGCTGCACGAAGGGAGACAGGCTGGAAGATCCTTTCGCTGCCGTGATGGGAGCAGAGATTTTGGACTGTCCATCCATGCGGAAAAGGGTACGGAAAGCCGTTGCATCAGCATCGAAGTACAGGTGCATACTGGTCGCCGTCTGCATGCCGCCCTCCTTCGTGATCGTCTGGTAGTACGACAGGTCAGCGAGAATGACGTCGCCCTGGCTAGAGAAAGCCGAGGCGTGTTGGGACACGTAAACAGGACGGCCTAACAGGGTACCGTAAGGTGATCCACGCATGGAGCCTTGACCACCACCAACAGGCAAATAGATCGGATAATTGCCCAAGGTCAGCGTGAACAACGCAGGCAGCACACTGTTGTTAACAATCCACACCGCATTTTTAAAGCTGCCGGGCGGCAAGCGAGAGATCATGTTAGCGAGATTGGTGGGGGACAGCGTGTTCGTGGCCTGGCTCGAGTCTTTCGCCTGGGTAATCACGGCTCCACCAGACAGCGCGCCTTGTGGAATGCCCGCCCCGCTGCCGAATAATATCGACTCGTTGATCTTCCACTGCATGCGGCTGGCAACTTTCTTTGGCAAGTAGGAAGTCAGTGCGTCAGTGTCAGACAAGAGCTCGTCGGTGATCGGCACCAAGGCCATCAGCTTCTTGAGGCGCAAGGCTGATGTTCCAAGTTTTGGCTTTGAAGTTGCAGCAGCCAAGCCTTCAGACTGCCAGGCAACAGTAATGCCGTCAGTTCCCCATGGAGTGGTTTCGTCTTTGGGGAAAACCATGGCATTACTACTCACTTCCACGTTATCCGTGAGTGGCAAAAGCGCTTCGTCATCTAGGGACAACGTAAAAATGTCTTGGGCAAACTGAGGAGGCACGATAAAGCCGCCATCAGCACCAGCAGATTCAGAGCCATACACGCCAGGCGCGGCGGCATTGCGTAAAGTGATCAGGCGCTGATCAGGTGCATTCCCTGGGAGTGCCGCCTTGAAAACTGAGTGAGCGAAATCGCCGAAGTTGCGGAAGCCTGCGCTACGGTCCGTTGTTCCTCGATCCTCTACGGCTACACTGGCACCGTTACCAGCAATGACAACAACAGATCCGGCGGCTGCCTGCGTTGTAATCATTTCTTGTTCCAGATCAATCTGTGCCTGGGTGCGCTCTATCTCAGCGCTTTTTGCATCTGCAGCGGAGCGCAAGCGCGCAAATTCTGCCGATTCAGCTTCCGTCAGGTCACGCGATTCGACATCGCTCTTGTCCAGGATAGCTGCAGCAGTCTTCAAAAGGTCAGCCTTCTCGCTGGCCACAGCAGCCTTTTTTGACTGTAAATCTCGCAATTTCTTACTCATTTCATGTTCCCTCTGTCATAAAAAAACCGCCCGAAGGCGGCTACTTTGTTTTGCTGGCTGACCGCCCGCTTTACACCATGATTGACAGTCTGTCCCTGCCGGACATCACTGCCTTCTTCGACGGCAACTGCGGGGTAGCTGACAGTTGTTGCGCCATTTTCTGGATGACCTGCGGCATCGTTAAAATACCATCGATCATCTTGTTCTTGAGAGCGTCCTGCGCGCCTAGAACGCGGCCTTGGCCCATGTTGGTTTTTACAAAATCTGTCGAGACGTTACGCGCAGAGGCCACACAGGAGACAAAAGCGTTGTAATAATCATCAACACGCGACTGCATAAATTGCTGTGCATCATCGTCAAGAGGCTGGTAAGGATTGCCTTCAATTTTGTATTTGCCTGCCGATATGATGGTTGTCTTGATGCCGGCATTCTGCAGCATCGCTGAGATGTCCATGTGCGCCTGCCAAACCCCGATAGACCCAACTTCTCCACTTGGCGTGCAGTAAAATTCCGACGCGCAGCAGCCGAGCCAGTAGGCCGCGCTGGCTGCTAGGCTATTGGCAAAGGCGACAACAGGCTTCTTCCCCCGCATCGCAATCATCATGTCTGATGCTTCCTGGGTTCCGTAAACGGATCCACCAGGTGAATCAATGGAAATCAGCAGAGAACTGACCGTCGGATCATTCATGGCTGACATAAAATCAGCCATGAAGTCATCCAGGTTGCTGTCACCCATGTAGTCAGGGTGCTGTGTAATGACGCCAGATAGGGACAATACTGCTATAGACCCTGGGGATGCGTTCGACGGGCGCGCTTTGGGTGGTCGCGCTGTCACAGGCGTTACGGTAAGAGGACTAGCCACCACAGCTATACATTCCGGCATGAGCGCCCAAGGGCTGGCAGCCATCTTGAGCCGTTGCATATCAATTGCAGAGCCAGCCACATCGTCACTCTTGCCGTCGATGAGATTGATTAAATCGCCTGCAGCATCAAATATACCCGCCGCATCCTGCTGGCCAGATCGCTGGCGGATCGCAATAAGAGCGGATCGATAGATCTTCCCTGATTTTCCGACAGGATAGCGATAGTGCGCTTTGGTGTCGCTGTTTTCTGCATCATCAATTCCAAGAAACCACAGGCCGTACTGTGCCCAGTCTGAATCACCGAGCAACGCATTTTCTTCCTCAGCGTCAATACTCCATGGCGTCTCACGATCAACGTGGTCATCAGTAATGAGCTGACGCGCATGAGCCTTTGCTTTTGGGTTTAACTGGATTGCCATAATTCCCTCAGTATTAAGTCGATGGCGACGATGAATCGTCGTCCTGGCTCTCTTCGACCATGTTTAACGGTCGCAGTGGCTTCTCAAGGCCTGCTATCGGGTCAAGATTTTCTGCGATTCGCGCTTCGTTGCGTGTCAGCCAGCCTGCGTTAATGCCCATGTTGTAAAAAGTAGCGCGCGCCTGCGAATCTCCGCGCATAAGCTGCGAAAACTGAAATTCAGCGACCAGGTCTGTGTTGTCGGGCAGTAATTCAGCCTCGATAGATGCTTCCCATCGTTCCGCCATCGGACCCAGCGTTTCTTGCACGAACTCTAAGGCTTGTTGTTCGATATTATTGTTCGTCGCGCGGTCTAGGTCGCCGATCTTGTGCGGTGGCACCCCGAACCATCTGGCAATGTCTGTCACATGGAACTTACGGGTATCTAAAAACTGTGCGTCTTCGGGGGTAATGCTAACTTGGTGGTACTTCATGCCGAATTCAAATACGGCCAGCTTGCCACGGTTGATGCCCGACTGAGCTTCTTGAAGCGATTCGCGAAATTGCTCGCGGGACTGCTTGTCTTTAAACTGCCCTGGATATTCTACCCATCCGCCGGTAGGTGTCGCATCATTGGCAAAAAATCTAGCGCCGTAATCCTGCGCAGCAATGGCCCCTCCTATTGCATCGCGAGCGAGCGCAATGGGCGAGAGACCGATAATGCCATCTGAAGACAACCCTCTTAAATGCCAGATCTCGCCACGCGCAAATATACTGATGTTTCCGGCCTGATCGGTGTACTTGTAATGGTAATCACCATTAGCAGACACATGGATCGTCACCCTATCAGGGTGCAGAGGGACTAGTTCTGTAATTTGGCCGCGTGCGTCTGCAATAATCTGGTTGTACGCATTCCCACGTAATGCCAGGTGAGCCGCCAGCATCTCGCGCCATTCAAAAGCGTTTTGGAAGCGATTCGGTTTACGCGCCAGCAAGGTATAAATCGGATGTTTCAGAACTTTCGACTTGCTGCCATCAGGCTGAAGTTGGTACAGGCAGAACGGCAGGCTAGCGAATTGCGCGGAAATAATCCTGACGCACGCAAAAACTGCAGATAGTTTCAGTGCTGTATCCGCTGAAACACGAATGCCTGATGATGTGTGAGAGCCGACAGGGCTGAACCAGAATGACCCGTAAGGAGACCTGTCGCCACTAGCAAATTTGCCTGAAAACCACGTTTTAAGCCCCATTTTTACACTACCATGATCTGATAATCGTGAGGCATGGCCACAGCCTCATTGCTCGCTGATACTGCCATTTGCCTGCCTAGCGCCATGATTAGTGCTACAACTCCGTCAATTTTGTTCTCCTCGCGCTCTTTCCGAGGATAAATGTTGTCTTTCTGGTCATGGTGACAGACCACGTTCGAGATCATCCAGGAAAGGATGGGGTCACCGTTGTGGACGACGCGCTTTTGCAGCACCAGCGCTTCAAGCTGCTTCATGGGCTCAGAGAAATTAAGAACCGTAGGACGCATTTCTACCATCGTCATGCCTTTTCCCATCAGGCGCGTCGATAACTGAGTGGCCTGGAACGGATCGTACGCAACTTCATCAACACAGAACTGAGCTCCGTCTTTTAATAGTTCGGATTCGATCTGATCAAAATCGGTAACATTTCCTGGTGTTACAGTCAGCAAACCATTACGCGCCCATCCAGAATACTGGCTATTTCGACCATCATCAGTGGCTGATTCAGGCAAGTAGTAACTGCCAAATATGTAAAACTTGCCGTCTTTTGCAAAGATTTTAACCTTCGCAGCAATGTCCACCTTGCTTGCTAGATCAAGACCGATGACACAGTGTTCGCTTATAAACTGTGACTCATGGGCAGACGGGTCGCTACAGGCATCCCAGGCACGCATATCCATCCACGACGAATCAGCATTCACCCACTCATTGAGATGCTTGGTCTTGAAGTTGTTAATTGCAGATGGCAACTGCATGGCCTTGGCCTGCAGCGGAAGTAGTACATCTGGACGGACAGAAATACCCCAGTTCGGGTTCGCTTTAATCAGGGCCGCTTCTGTCGTCCAATCGTCGCCGTCGTCCGTTCCGAAGATCACCCCAAATTGGGAATCATCTTCGAAAATTCCATCCAGCATTTTCATGATGTACGTCCGGATCTCGTAGCAAATACCCGCGCGATTGCTTCCAGCTGTCGTAATGACCCACAACATAGAATTGTCGCGTTTGCCTGTTCCGGTCTCTACAACGTCATAAACGGTGCGCGTCTTGTGCGCGTGCAGCTCATCGATGCATCCGAAATGGATGTTAAGGCCATCCAGCGTTGATCCTTCTGCCGACAGGGCCTGAAATTTTGACCCTGACGTCATGATATGGATGTTATGCGCTTCAACAGTCACGCTAAAGCGGTTCCGAAACCCTGGACATTTACGCGCCATGGTCTGAGCATCACCAAAAACAATCCGCGCCTGGTCCCGGGTGGTCGCTAGTGAATACACCTCAGCACCACCTTCCCCGTCTGCTGCGAGCATGTACAGTGCCAGAGCGCTTGATAGCGTCGACTTGGCATTCCCTCTGGGCACCTCGATGTACGAGCGTCGAAACCTGCGTTTGCCATCCTTGTTTACCCATCCGTACGTTGTCGTCAGGATAAATATCTGCCACGGCTCTAGAATAATTGACTGTCCCGCCAGCGGTCCCTTGACATGAGGGAGTCGCTCGATGAACGCACAGACATTATCTGCAGGCCTAAATTTGCGGCCAGAACTGTCTGTCATAACAGGATTAAAACGGAGTTTCTTTCCATCCAGACGGACTAGATCACTTAACTGTCGCTTGCATGCGGCGATTAGGTACTTACAGGCCGGTATCGAGCCAGCCACGACCGATTCAGCATAGTCTTTGGCGATTGATGTGTAGTTTCGCATTTTAACCTGCGATGTCCTGCCACGGGTCTTGCTCTGGCTCCTGCTCAATAGATACTCGCGACCGAGAGGCCGGAGTGAATCCCATCTCGGCACAGGCCTTGAGGATAATCATGGCTTGCTTGTTCGCAATCGTTACATACGGAGACTGCATGGGCATACCATTGGGTGTTGTCACCAGCATCCCCTCTTGAAGGATATGCGCTTGAGCTTCGCGATACATGGAAGATGCGCATGCGTACACCTCAAGTACTGAAAGATCTAGGCGGGTCAGCAGATGTCTTGGCGCATTAGCTACGGCATATTCCCATGCTTCTCTTGCAACCTGATCAAGGTGTGATGGGGCTTCGGCAAGAAATCCAGCTGGCATCGGCTCAGTTGACTTATGGTTTTTAGGTAGCGTTCCCTTGATACGCTTCACAACTGTTGGAATCGGCTTTCTGCCTGCCACGCTGGGTTAACCCCCCTATCTTCATTTTTCATTCGCAAAAATTTGAGCTCGGATCGGTCCTAGCAAACTGATTTTTCAAGGATTTTATCCCCCCCTATGCCACTCATTGGTATGAGGAGGCAGGCATTCGACCAAATCCGCCGTCTTCTGTTGCAGTCTTGTAGTCATGACACCGCTTACATAGCGCTTGCCAGTTGTCAGAGTCCCAGAACATGTCCTGGTTGCCACGATGTGGCTTGATGTGGTCAACAACATCCGCAGCTTGAACAACGTGCTTCTCTGCGCACCGTACACACAACGGGTGCTGGGATAGAAACAGCGCACGCGCTTTGCCCCACCGTGCGTTATATCCGCGTTTATGACTGGATCCGCGAGTGGTTTCGTACTGTTGCCTGACGATCTTTGTGTGTCGGTCGCATCGGGTAGTGCCATAGCAAAGCGCCGCGCAGCCTGGATAAGTGCATGGTGTTGGGGCGGCAATCGGCATGGTGTTTTTACTTTGGCTAGAAACAAAAAACCCCTGCAGATTTCTCTACAAGGGTTAAAGCGGTAAAACCGCAGCATGGGAATAATATACTGTTTTTGTAACACCCTGTCAATAGGGACACTGTTCTATGGGGCAGTTTCCCTTTTGAACAAGGGCAGCCCTGGTCTGACTCAAGACGGACGTGCCTGGGTAAACGATAGATCACATACCAACATTTCCAGGCGACCTATAATTGCATCCCGCCGCGCCCGTAATTCGTTGCTGTATCTCCATTGGCTCATTCGATTGATAGCAGGTTTTGCGATCTCACTCATGCCCATCCAACGCATAACAAACTTGCAATACTCATGCTTATCCACGCTCCTGCTTCCGTGCATGTGTGCCGCAACTTCAGCACAAGCGATCATCTTCTCTTGGTAACGGTGCATATCCGTTGCTATCGTGCAGTATGCCTGTAAGAACAACCGATCTTGCTCGTTAAAATTATCCCTGAGTATACGAGTCAGGCATCCCGCCTCAGCTAACCAGTCCTGGCGCGTCATGTCTACCGTTGTCGATACAGAGCTGCCTCTGAGCGAACTTAATAACGACCGGTGACCGAATGACATCACCTCGGGACTGAATGCCAGTCTCAAGGCAAAGCTAACCTGATGAGCGCGATCTTCCGAAAAAGTCAGCATGTTGTCTCCTCATGAGCCGTTGAATAATCCTGAAACTTCCAGCGTCCTCCGTCTTTCTTGGCGTTCTTTCGAACCAGCACAAAACGAAATGGATACATTTCTGCTGCAACTTTAATCTTCACGGCAGCATCATCGGTCATGAATCCTTTAACTTCGTGGGCCTCTAGTTCGAAACTTGATCGCAAAACAAAAAAATCTGGCGTGTAAAATGTTTTATCAGCCAGGCGCAACTTAATACCCTCGAACCTAAACCAGAGGATGTCACCTGCTTGCTGTAGCACGCGAAGGTACTGAGAATACTCAGCCTCGGTGTTGTTCATCTGGTTGGCCTTGAGCCTTCCAAGCGCCAGCATTTGTTTATTCACAGCTTTAGTTCCTTGGCCGATAGGAAGGTTCGCTCAATTATTTTCTCCCAAGGCCCATCATTGGTGATTCCTACTCTCTTCCGAGCGTCCAGCATGGATTTTGCGTGCCTATTACCGAACGAACGAGCATGGAAGGCCGCAACAGAAAGTTGTTCGTTTAGATTGGCTACGTTTATGACTTTGAGCGCCAGCAGACCCGGATAGATCTGGTTCCAATAGTGTCGTGTCCATAGGACGGACGACATGATATTGAGCAGGCTGGACAGTTCATGATCGGTCAGCGGTAGTACATTAATTTGTGTATTGTATTGGCCAGTCTTGCGTATGGACGGGAGGACTTCGTGGGTCACCCAGCGTTTGAAGCGTTTGGCTTCGGGCTTGCGGCTGCGGAGAATCAGCGAGTACAGGCCAGATTCGTTGATGACCAGCATTTCCTGATCACCAGAGGGGGTGTGTATTGAATACACACCCTTCTCATCGTCGTCCAGACGGCGGGTTTGTGTTCTGTCGATACCAATTGCGTCGGTAACGTCAGTGGCAACGAACCACGGTTCACCGTTGATCTGGGTAGTACGGACAGAACGGGAATCAAAAACGAAAGGCGTAACTTGGGGGGTGTTGTTCATGGTGGGCATTCTCCGGTTCAGATTGTGAACCGCCCACCAGACGCCAATCGGGTGAGCGGCCGGAACAGGAGTTGGCGTACCGGGAATGCACCGGCGAGCCTTGCGGCTCCTCCCGCCCGGTCGCCCATAGATGGAAACGCCAGACGATAAAAAAGCCACATTGCTAATTGCATTGCGGCTCCTCGCCGCATTCCTCAGGACGCCAATCCTGATCGATGGATTTACATCGACGTGATCAGTATGGTCCGCGCTGGATTGGGATGTCAAGCGTAAGTACAAAAAGACTTGCACTGTATATATATTGTTATTACAATATGACTTATGAAAATCGAATTTGACCCGACCAAAAACGAAACAAACATCTGCAAGCGCGGCCTGTCGTTCGAGTTGGTGGCTGACTTCGATTTTGAAACGGCTGTCATCTGGATTGACACACGGAAGGCTTACCCCGAAGTGCGAATCTCTGCGTTGGGGCTGTTGGCCGGTCGAGTCCATTCGCTGGTCTTTACCGAAACTGCCAACGGAATCCGTGTCATCAGTTTTCGTAAGGCGAACAAGCGCGAGGTAAAACGGTATGAACAAGAAACCCAATCCTGAACTGATTGACAAAGACAACCCGGAATGGACGGATGAAATGTTCAACCAGTCCATACACTTCGACGCGCTCCCCGCCTCCTTGCGGGCTAAATTGAAGTCTCCGCCGCGTGGACCGCAGAAAGCGCCCACCAAGGTAGCCACGACGATTCGCTTGTCGCCTGATGTCATGGATGCTTTCAAGGCCACTGGAGCAGGCTGGCAGACACGCATCGACGCTGCATTACGCGACTGGCTGAAGACGCATTCTCCTGCGTGATTCATGCAAACCTCAACGTCATGGCATCGCGGTAAATATCTTCAGGATGTGGCAGCGTGATACCCAATTCTGTCGCACAGAATGCTTCGATCTGTGTCAGGTACTGGGTGAACTCCTGGACGGTCAGTTTTGTGGTTGACTTGAGGACGTGGCGCTGCTGATTCAGGACTTCGGTTCTGTCGCGGCCTAGGTATTTCTCACGGAAGTAATCATGCAGGGCGTCCTTGTCGTTGCCAGTCTCTGACTGCACCACTGACAGCCACATCCACATCAGTGCGTTTTGTGATGTGCTGCGTGACTTGCGGTGTTTGCGGATTATGACCTCGAAGCCTGCTGACAGGTTCAGCGCCTTGATCTGCTTGATAGCGGCCTGTCTTGTATCGTCGCAGTTGATCAAAATGACGCTCATGGCTCCAGCCTCTCAAGTGTCATAGTGATTTTTGCGTGAGTAGCAAAGTCACCGTAACGCTTGCCTCGTTCGTCAAGTGTGTTCTGAACGTTCATACGCGCTCCTTTCGCAATGTGGACGGTTTTCTTGGAGTAGTCAGCGTCCCGTCTGGGTGTTTGGTGTAGGGAATGCCCATGAATTTCAGCATGCCTTCCCAGTCGTATTCGTCGTTGAAGTTCGGGTCGATCTCGGGTTTTTTCTTAGGCTCGTCAGGTCCAAGTTGATCAAGGAGTCCTTGCAGAACCCGTGATGCGTGTTCAGGAGTGGATGGGAGGTTGGCTGGCTTGTCGAGCTTTTGGCGTTCTGGCAGCTCGAAGCGCTTGCCACCCAGGTACTCAGTGCACACTTGCTCGTAGACTTGCTTCCAAGTTGAAAGAATTGCTTTTTCTGGAAGGTTTCTGACTTCAAAATGCCCCACACGACTGCAAGTTTCATAGACAACAGGGTGTGTCCAACGCCTGTTAGCTGCGTCTCGATAAGCGATTTCTGCGATTGGGAATCCAGCTGATTGTCGGCAGTAGGCCAAAAATTGGGGGATATTTGGAGGATACTTTATCCCTGACATTTCCGCCTGTTGGATCGCAAGTTTGATGATCTCAGGGGACAAAGAGTTTAGGATTTGACTCCAGACAGGCGTTGGGTCAGATCCATTCTCGGTTGTCCACAGCGACCCGTAAAGCTCGCCCATCCTGATCCAGAACCTGAGTGCTAGGCGAGTATTCCGCTCGTTCGACAAATTGACCACTGTCGTCTCGGTACAGTCCACCCCTGGCAGCGATTCTGTCTGCGACAGAGAGTTTTTGAGTTTGTCCAGGATTTCGGTTACTTGGTCCATTTTTAACCCCGTTTTTATGCAATGCTGATAAGAATTTTCCGTCCCAAGAGTTCTGTGTGTTTCGCACTGTAGGTCGTCCAGTCCAGTACAACCGGAAGCTCGCCAGGCATGCTCTGAACGCCTGGTCATCAGGGGGTTGCATGCCAGATAACCTGATCTGGGCCGCCAGAGAATCGGACGGTATCCAGTCCTCGGTCATCGAGAATTCAGGAATTTGGAGTGGTCGATTGGGTGGTGGTTCGGGTTCTTGGATTGGAGCGATTTCGTCGTGCGCGCTAAGAGAGAGTTCTTTTTTAATGTTTGAAGAAGAAGAAGAAGAAGAAGGGCCGTAACCCTGCCGTTCACCTAACCCCCCCTTTGGTGAGGTTTTTGGTGATGTCTTTGGTGATTGTTCTGGTGTGTCTTTGGTGCTGGTGAAACGTGTGTCCTTACCCCTCACCTGACGCACGTGCTCATCACGGACGAACCGGGCGCAATACCATATCGGATCCTTCGTTGATGATATAAGCGTGACTGGTTTGCCTGTCTGGCCTCCATGTCGAGGCGCATAGATGAAGTCATCACAACCCTTGTCGCTGCCTTTCAATACGCCCTTTTCAGCCAGTTCCTTGAGGTGCTTAACAGGCACCCCAGCAGAACGGGCCAGATCAACCAGAGGCCACCGGACAATGCCATACTCAGAGGAATCATGCAGTACGCATAGAACGTCCATCCAGCAGCCTCTAGCGGCCTCTGAACAGCGCCTGAGGTTTGAATCGTTGCGCCAATCTGCTGGATAAAACTGGAAAGATGGACGGTTACTCATGACCGCCGTTCCTTGGCAGGTAATGCACCCGCGCCTGGTGCTTCTCGCGCTCGTATCTGAGCTTGAGTTCGTCCTGGACGGCTTTCGTTACAGCCTCGTGGATTGCCAGGCCCGGATAGGCCCTTAAAACAGCGTCAACCTGATCTGATGTCAGGTCTATGATGATTTCCATGCCACCACCCTGTGAGACTAAGATGCCAGATGCTTGTTTTGTTCTACCTGCTGCATCTCATGCAGTCGCTCAAGAAGAAGCTCACGGGCAATCACTGCGCGCTGGCTCCTGTTGTACTCAGCCAGGGCTGAAAGCAATCTGGCTTCATCGGGCCGGAGGCGGATCTTCACCTCGACACTTCTCAAATCACGGTAGGGATCGTCGTACATCACGCAACCTCCTCTTTCTGCGCCAGCTCGGGCCAGATCAGGTGCCAGTCATCCGGGCGCAGGTCCTTGCGCGTGACTTGACCATCGGTGGCGCGCTCGATGGCGTTGCACTTCTGGATTGGTATTGGTCGTGTGCCTTTTATCCACTGCTGGAGCGTTGGCGGCTGCACGCCGACTGCGCGGGAAAGAACGGCCTTGTTCCCGACAATCTCAGCTGCACGCTCAATTGCGTTGGCTATCATGACAGTTGTCTCTGTATGGCTATGCCTAACATGGTAAGGCATTACTTCACGCAATGCAAGGCATTGCCTGTTCTGATAACAAAGTGCTGTAATTAGGCAATGCTTACTGGAAAAGAGCTGGGCGACGCTCTCGCAGACGCCATCAGGAAAAAAGGGGTTTCAAAGGCTGAAGTTGCTCGCCACTTCGGTGTTACGCCTCCGTCTGTTCAGGATTGGATCAAATACGGTCGCATCAGCAAGATTCATCTTCAGACGCTCCTGACCTACTTTTCTGATGTGGTTGGTCCCGAGCACTGGGGCTTCAATCCATCTACTAGGAGCCCCGTCCATGGGATTGAGGCGTGGTCAGATACTGACTACTATGAGGCCGTTAGCATCTATAATGAACAACTTGAACGAACCGGAGATCCAGACAAGGCATCCAAAGTCGCCTCTGAGATAATGCTTTCGTTAAAGCGAGAGCGAGAATCTACGACTGAGACACCACATAGACACCAGATGACCCCGCTTGAAGCCTGGGACGACGCCACGCCACTGCACTCAGATGACATTGAGTTGCCATTTTTCAAAGAGGTCTGCCTGTCCGCCGGGGATGGCTGCACGCACGCCGTAGAGGTCGGGGATCGAAAATTGAGGTTTGCCAGATCTACGCTCAAGGCTGCCGGAGTTGATATTGAGAGCGCTATCTGCGCCACAGCGACCGGCAACAGCATGGAGGACATCATCCATGACGGGACAACAATCGGAATTGACCGGGCACGCACCCAGATCAAGGATGGCAAGATCTACGCCATAGACCATGACGGGATGCTGCGCGTGAAATACGTTTATAGGCTTCCTGGAGGCGGCCTTCGCTTGCGGTCGCACAACAGCGACGAGTACCAGGACGAGGTTTATACGGGCGCGGATGCGGCCAAGATCAAGATCCTGGGCTGGGTATTCTGGTGGTCAACTATTGCGACATGGTAAAGGAATGACTTCATGAATGAAGGCAGGAATAAAAATAATTTATCAGGAACAACTTTATACCTTGCGCTGACGATTCGCGCCGCTGCCATATTTTTTTCACTCCAACTGCTTTTTGAGGCTTATCGCCAAATTGGTTTAGTTTCTTTGTTTGTTTGGTTTGTATCCCTTTCTCTTGTTTATGGGCTGATGGGTGTGGCACCAATGACCGGGCTGTCGGTCTTTGCTCTATCTTTTGGATTTTCGGTTTATCCTCATTGGTTTGCCTATATTGTTGTTTCTATGGCAATTATTACGCTTCCAATTGATGTTTACCTTGAAAAATCTAGAATAAAAAGATCACCACATTCAAGTAGCCAATAAAAAAGCCCCCACATGGAGGGCTTGGGGAAGCGTGAAACGGTAAACATATACGCCAAGAATTAATCAACATTATCGCCAGCATCATCAAAAGGTAATCTTATCTGACGATAGGCTGTCTGATGCTCCAGAACTTCTGTGATAAAATACTCAGACTTGATGCGGCCTTCATCCACCCTTTGTCGCTGAAGCACTCGCACTCGTAATAAATCCCCGCTGGCAAAAGATATTTCATTCAATGAAACCTTATGCAAAAACACTTCATCCAAGATGGTGGCATAAAACGATATTGTTCCGTCTGTAAAACGCCACTTGTTCTCTTGGTTGAAGTCTATCCTAACAATCTGCACCGATGCTTCAAACGCAGTTTCTCCAAGATCTTCGCCACCATTCCCGGGAGCTACAAACCAAAAAGATTCTTTTTTGGTTATAGTTTCGCATATTTCTGTATCGCTTCCAGATGCAAAAATATCTACACCTTCACGTTGAAGTGGACGATATATGACAGCTTCTAAGGACTCGCGCACCTTGACGTCTTGTAACAAGGCGAGCACCGGTAGTTCAACCTTAATTGTGTCTCCAGAAACTGTTATAATGGCACCGGCATCGACGATCTGTACTTTTTGGACACTTCTGCCCCTTATCCACTTCAACAACTGAATAAGTCCAATAAAGCCGTCTTTGGCGTTTACGCCAAGAAGCGTCAGCATTCCAAGCGTGAACATACCCCCCTTGGAACTAAATAGATCTGCAACCTGCTCAACAAGCGACTGATGTAACGCTAGATCTATGCCAAAACTTCCAGTCTTGAAAGAACCTTTAACATTCACAGCTATCTTTGTCTTTCGGTCATTCAATACTCTATTAGCATGTTCCAAAAGATCACCAAGAGCATAGAGCGCTGGAGCCAATTCGCGCACTTCCATCTCACTCGTAGCAAGCGCAGGTCCATCATAAGTTATGCGAAATGCTTGATTTTTCAATGATCTCTCCTTGCTTTACTTTGATGCTTCCCGTGAGTATAGGGGATTCAGCTGCCACTTGAGTAGCTGCTCCAGACCTTCACATCCACCAACTCCCGATTTTTTACCACCTTCACCCCCACGACAGTTACACCAGGTCTGTGCCAGTGCATGAGGTGAGGCCGGGCGTGGTAGTGCGAGAAAAATAAGGCATTTCTAAATATATATGGCATTGCCTATTGACGACACGCAAGGCATTGCCTTACTATTGTTTCATCACGCAACGATGAGGCACCAGATCATGAAGGCAACTGGTTGGATAGTCGGTCAGGAAGTAAAGGTAAACGGGCTAACGCTAATTGCTCGCAAGCGACTGGAAGGTCTGAACGAGTGGTTGATGACTAGCACAGATGGAACCAGCATCTGGTTGCTGACCAGATACAACGGTTGCCGCAAGATCACACAGAAAGAAGCCAAAAATTACATCGACGTCGATCAAGACGTCCTAGCTCACCGCCATGAGTTAAAGATGGCTCAGATCGCAACCGCAGAAGCAAGTAGGCAATCTATTGACGCCCTTTTCGGGGGTGCAGCATGACACTAACCATCATTTTTGCTGGGACAGTTCTGGTCGTCTGGATTGTGCCAGAGACACACGAACGCCAGATGGAAATCAAAAAGATAAATCAAAACTTTCATGACGTCACGTGGCTACTCAATGACGACGAGATAGGCATGAAGATTTACAGACTGACCTACGATGCAATCGAAGCCTACAAGTCCGATCCCGACTATTTCGAATACGACGAGAGGCGGAAAGCATGAGCGAGCACATCGACACGCTACAAATGCTGCTAGATGACGCTAAGCGCCTTCTCAATGAAGGCGACAACGACAGCATCAGGCTGCGAATGGCACAGATCAGCACAACAGCTGATAAAGCATGGAATGAATCAATGGAGGAAAGGGGATGAAAGATATAAGCGAAATGCTGCGCAAGCATAAGTTATGGCTTGACGATGCGGAAGGTGGAGAAAAAGCCGACCTGACAGGGGTTAACCTGAGAAAGGCCGACCTGACAGGGGCCGACCTGACAGAGTCCAACCTTGGAGGGGCCAACCTGGGAGGTGCCGACCTGACAGGGGCCAACCTGAGATTGGCCAACCTGACAGGGGCCGACCTGACAGGGGCAAACCTGAGATTGGCCAACCTGAGATTGGCCGACCTGACAGGGGCCGACCTGACAGGGGCAGAACTGACAGGGTCCAACCTGACAGGGGCCAACCTGGGAGGGGAAACTCTAAAAATATCCCCAATCGTCATCACTGGTATGAACTGGTGGGTACTGATAACAGCGGAGTATCTAAAAATAGGATGCCAACGTCATACACATGCTGAATGGTCTGCTTTTGATGACGATGCCATAGCTGATATGGATTGCAATGCTTTGGAGTTATGGCGGGTCTGGAGAGAGCCACTACTTAGCATGTGCGCCGTTCACAGGGCGCAAGCTGACAAGGTGACGCCATGAACGCTGAACACGTATTAATTGCAGTCTCGTTAGGGCTGCTGTTCACGATGTATCTGTTTTACAGAACAGAATCCGCTGGACGCGCGGCTGATGTTAAGTGGTATCAGGAGCATCTTGCAGAGGCAGAGGCTCGCTTAAATCACGCCAGGCACATACTCAAGTCATACATAGAAAAAGAAGGGAGAAAGAGCCATGTCTAATGATGTTATTACCCAGCCGTCTGCTGTTAGCCTCGCCCCTCGCAACATGGATGAGGCTTTCAAGTTCGCGGACATGATGAGCAAGTCCAGCATGGTCCCCAAGGAATTTCAGGGGAACCCCGGCAACATCATGGTAGCCGTACAGTGGGGGATGGAACTCGGTCTGCAGCCAATGCAGGCCATGCAGAACATCGCCGTCATCAATGGTCGTCCCTGTTTGTGGGGGGATGCCGTGATCGCCCTGGTGCTGGCCAGCCCTGTATGCGAGTACGTCACAGAAACCAGCACAGACACCAGTGCTATCTGTCGTGTTAAGCGTATCGGGCAGGATGAACAAGTGCGCGAGTTTACGATGGCGCAAGCGAAGATCGCTGGTCTGGCCGGTAAGTCTGGACCGTGGACACAGTATCCCAAGCGTATGCTCCAGATGCGCGCAAGGTCGTGGGCATTGCGTGACGTGTTCCCGGACGTGCTGCGAGGGATGGCTGTGGCTGAGGAAGTCATGGACATTTCGACTGAGCGCGAAGTGAACCCGAACGCGCCAGCAGCCAGAATCAAGACTGAGGACACATACCAGGCATTTGAGGATCATCACCTGCCAGTCCTGCGTGATGCCGCCATTGACGGATTGGAAGCACTTCACGCTGCTTTTAAGGCAATTCCTCACTGTATCGATAAACAAACGCTTTGGTCAAAGCATGGCGATGATCTGAAAGCCGCTGCACAGGTCTCCGATGTGGACCATGTCGCTGAAATCCTGTCTGGCGCAACAGACGAAGCCGAAGCAGCACAAGAGGTCAGCCATGAGTGAGCAACGCACCCCTGAATGGTTTGCTGAACGAGCTGGAAAGATCACAGCAAGCCGGGTCGGTGATGTGATGACGCAAGGTCGCGGAGGAAAGCCTAGCAAGACGCGCCTTGCATACATGCACCAGATCGTGGCCGAGATCATCACCGGCATGCCAAAGGCAAAGTTTAGAGCAGCGTCCACAGATTGGGGTACACAGGCCGAGAGCCTCAACCTCGGGGCTTATGAGGCCCGCACAGGGGACTTTGTAACGCCTGCTGGTTTCATCGTGCATCCTCAATATGACTTTGTCGGGGCAAGCCCAGATTTTCTGGTCGGCTCTGATGGTGGTGGTGAAATGAAATGCCCCTACGACCAAGACGTACATTTGCAGACTTTGCTTGAAGGGATGCCAGAAGGCCACCTCGAGCAGGTCCAGTGCGGCCTGTGGGTAACTGGACGCAGCTGGTGGGACTTTACCAGCTTCCATCCTGACTTCCCTCCACATCTGCAACTGTATGTGCAGCGGATCCACCGCGATGACGTGTTCATCAAAAGCATGGAAGCAGCCTGCTTGCAGTTCTGGGCAGAAGCCCAAGCGATGCTGAAACAACTGACCGAAATGGAGAAAGCAGCATGAGAGGCGTCAATAAAGTCATTTTGGTTGGCAGTGTCGGCATGGACCCAGAGTATCGGGTTATGAGCAATGGGAAGGGAGTCTGTAACCTGAGCCTTGCAACGTCCGAGCGCTGGAGGGATGCAAACGGGGAAACTCAGGAAAAGACTGAATGGCACAAAATTACATGCTTTGAACGTCTAGCTGATATTTGCAGCCAGTACGTCCATAAGGGGTCCAAGGTCTATATCGAAGGCTCACTAACGACCCGTAAATGGCAAGACAAGCAGACCGGAGCAGATCGGTACACAACCGAGATCAAGGCTCAGGTCATCCAGATGCTCGACAGCAAGAAAGACAACGACCATCAGTCTGAACAGCAGCCACAGCAGCAAGCACAACGGCAACCTGCCAAAAATGAATACGCAGAGGCAACCGGCAGGAAAGCCCATGCACCATCAACCTTTGATGACGATCCAATCCCATTCTGAGGGCAAAACCATGAGATGCGCAGTTGACTACGATTTGGAAAGATACCTTGATCAGCTCGACTACGAAGAACGCTTATCGCTTGAGATGAACACAAGAATAATCAAGCTCATGGCTCCGGGCGCTGAATGCGACCCGTTGAGCGACGAACACGTCTGCGAGGCCTTGGGCCAGCTCCCCGACCTGCTCATGGTGCAGATTGGCGAGGCGATTAAGGCCAAGGATGCGGAAAAGGTACTCAAGCTGATCAATGACGGCATTCATGCCTATTGGTCAGATATTGCGGAATATCTTGCAGAAAAAGAACTGAAAAAGGACATGGATGATTATGAGTAGCCAGTTCATTCAATTCATGAGCCTGTTTGTCGGGATACTGATCCTTGGCGCAATAGAAGGGAGGTTGTGATGGACGTCAAGTTGAAGCCGTTTGACCTTGAAGCTGCCAAGCGTGGGGAAAAAGTGATAGCGCTTGTTTACGGAGGAAACCAACTGGCACCCGTCATTGAATCAACGTGGAGACCAGATATTCACGGACGGATCTCTGTATTGATCCAGTTTGAAAATGGCTGCACGGAATGGTCAGTAAGCCCGTTTAGCTGGCTCCGTATGGCTCAGCGCACTAGGACGGTGTGGTATGGGCTGGCAAAAAACTCGCTTGGAAATATATACACAATGAGCCATAGCACAGAAAAGCAACTACAAGATTATATGAGCGGTGATGAAATCCTTGCCATTCACAGCTTGGAGGTGCCGGAATGAGCACTAATAGAGATATCGCCATGAAGCCGTGTCCACGCTGCGGTAGGTTGCCCTATAAGATGCTGAATGGGGATGGGGCATTTACGCCAGCATGCGCTTGTTCAAAACGTGAATTGCAAGCCGAGATCAACCGCCTCAAGGCTGAACTTGCCGAAACTAAAGGCGTATGCAAATACCTGGTAGAGGCTATCGAAGAGTTACCAATAACAACCCAATACAACACTATTGGAGCTGAAGTCATGGACACTTGGCTTCCGATAATGAAAGCAATCCTAGAAGCAGCACCGGAGTACAGGCCGTGAACGCAATCCGCCACACACATTTAGTCACCCAAAATACGATAGCGAACCAAATTGGCCGAGACAACCAAGGCAGAGCAGTGAACCATCTAACGCAAGACAACCAACGGGTCAAAGTGAACCATTACGTAAATGAACACCATAGGAAAATAGTGAACCACGCCCGTGAAGACAACCACCTTTGCCTAGTGAACCAGAGCTCGCAAGAAAACCACAGCGAAGAAGTGAACCATTTTGCTTTAGACAACCAAGGCGTCGCAGTGAACCATACGAGCGAAGCAAAACAAGGCATTCAAGCGAACCATATGCCGACAGAACCCCACGGGCTTGAAGTGAACCAGTGTCCCTTAGTCACCCACCCGCGCACAGTGAACCACAGACACCAAGACAACCATTCAACGGAAGTGAGCCATGCGGCCAGAGATAACCGAAGTTTAGAAGTGAACCATATAATCATAGACAACCACGCTTGGAAAGTGAACCGAGAATCATCAAAACACAATGCAGGAAAGTGAACCATGTTAAAAGAAAGCGTGAACAGTTTTTACCAGTTGCAGAAATTGCGTATCCAGATGGGCAACCGCATCGTCGCAGCATTCAAGCAGAAACTCGGGCAAGAGCCGTCGACCCCAGAGGAAGAGCTGTGCCCAGAAAGCCAGCAGATCCTCAAGGACTATCGCGCATGCTTCAAGCGAATTGCTGATACGATTGCCACCGTGAAGTCGGACTACCAGTTCCCTGCGGATAGCCTGATAACGGACTTCGCGGAGCTGTCGATGGTCCGGCAGTACGTGAAGGTCCTCGATGCAGAGGAAACCACGCTCAAGGACATCACCAAGGCAATCACGGGTCATCCTGTCACGGTGTTCGCTGAAAAAGTCAAAGGCATGGGCGTCCTCATGAGTGCAGTTATCATCAGCGAGTTCGACATCCACAAGTGTCACTACGCATCAACCATGTGGGCCTATGCTGGACTGGATGTGCTGATCACCGAGGATGGAGGCGAAGGCCGCTGCAAGAAAGAACACCACCTGGTCGAGCGTACCTACCTGGACAAGAAAGGCAAAGAGGCGAAACGAATGGGGATCACCTTCAATCCTTTCCTCAAGACAAAGCTCGTTGGCGTGCTTGGCTCATGCCTTTTGAAAGCGAATGACCCAACCTACCGACCGATCTATGACGGGTATAAGAACCGTATTGAGAACCACCCGAAGCATGCAGAAAAGACCAAAGCACACCGGCACAACATGGCCGTCCGGTACATGATCAAGCAGCTTCTTGTTGATCTTTACAAAGAATGGCGCACAGCAGAAGGTCTGGAAGTCCATGCTCCCTACCATGAGGCAAAACTTGGTATGGTGCATCACAGTCGGGCTGCATAATATGAGCACACGAACGATTGCCATACTCACAGAGGACGACTTGAAAGAGGCGTCCGGGTACAAGGACCGCGCCCAGATCCGGGCGTGGCTTGCACGAAATAGGATCCCGTTCACGACTGGCAATCGTGGGCGGCTTAGTACAAGCATCGACGCATTCAACCAGGCTCTTGGCATTGCGCCAGGAGCAGCCACCGAATCCGTGAAAATCGACGAGTACGAAGTGCTATGACAAGGAACTGGCCGAAGTATGTATACGAGGCTAACGGGCGCATGGTGTACCGCCCAAGGGTTCAGCCTCCCCTGCCATGCGACAAGCAAGGGTTCCTAAAACCGCCGGTCAAGCTTGGACGTGTCGGAGATAAGGAAGAACTGATACTTGCGGCATACCTTGAGGCCAAGCGAGAAATCGAAGCACAGGCCACAGGTTATTCCCGGAACACGCTTGGCTGGCTCAAAGCACAGTTTGAGGTCAGCAGGAGATTCAAAGAGCTGTCGCCAGCTTCTCAGGCAAACTTAACTTTAATGAGCCGTATGCTTAACCATCCGATTAAGCAAGCTGGCAAGCAAATCACCCTAGGCGATATGCCTGCATCAGCATTGACGAAGCCCATGCTGCGCCAGTTATTCGAGCGCCGGTTGCAGCAGTACCAGGAGGCAGGCAAGAAAGGGTCTGCGATGGTCAACCGTGAACGAGCATTCCTGTCTGTATTGCTGTCTTGGGGCATGCAGCACATCGAGGGGCTTGGACTGGCTCAGAACCCATGCCAAGGGATCACAGGGTTCAAGGAAACGGCCCGGACTAGATATGTCACAGACGATGAGTACAACGCGCAGATGGGCGAGGCTAAAGAAGTCGGCGCTTATCTTCCCGTTGTATTCGAGCTGTGCTACTTATGCGCTGCCAGAGGGTCAGAGATCGTGGCGCTTAGGCGCGATAGTATTAAGCCGGATGGGTTGCTGATCAGGCGAGGAAAAGGCAGCCGAGACAATATCATCATGTGGTCGACAAGGCTCAGGAAGGCCGTTGACGATGCGACTGCAATGCACCCTACACCAAGCCTGCATCTAATTCTAAATACGCATGGGCAGCCCCTAAACAAGTCAACGCTCGACACAGCCATGCAAAGGCTCAAGGCCAAAATGGATGCCAAAGGGTTGAACTTCTGGACGCTGCACGACCTCAAGCGGAAGGGTTTAACAGAGGCAAAGGACAAGGCCATTGCAGGCCACAAGACCGAGGCAATGCGCCAGCGGTACAATGTCGGGCTGGACAAGTACGAGCCGCCAGCGTGATGTAGTTGTTCCTAAACTGTTTTTATTTTGTTCCTAAATGATGTTTGTTAGATAAGCAAATATTGAGGCATTAAATAGAAAAATCAGATAGATATATGGTGCCGGCACCAAGAATCGAACTCGGGACCTACTGATTACAAGTCAGCTAAAAACGTCTATTTAATCAGTGTTTTTATGGCTCTTTTTGTTCTTAACATATCGCTTCAGACCTCAATAATATCAAAGAGATACAAAACCATGTTCCTAATCTTTTTTGTCGGTCGGAGTACTTTTATAAAGCAGTTGTGTCTTGGCATCTGAACCAGCCGACGATCCAAAGAAGTACGCATAAACTAGGTCAGTCTTGCTGCTCACATATCCAACCAGCGTTCCAAATAAACCCGCAACGGACGGATCCTTGAGGCCAGCAACAGAGCCAGACAGAACAGCACCAACGCACCCAAGAAAGCCAAGCACCATGATCGCCGCAAGTAGCCGAGGTGTCCAATGGTCGCCTGTCTTTTCCTCCCGTCCCCTCGCAGATTCACGGTCTGACAGCGACACGTTTGCCATCGCCTCTGCATGGGTATCGTTCAGTTTCTCCAAGTCCTCGATGTGCTGGAATTGTGCCTGCTGCATCCTAACCTGGTAGTCCTGGTCTGCTTTTCTCAGCGCAACAACCTGCTCAGGGGTGATGCCCTGCAAGGACTGGCTAAGTTGCTCAGGCGATGATGACTTGTCGAGCCCCAAGGCATTGCAAACTGCCTCAGTCGCAGATCCGGCCAAAGGGCCACCAAGAGCTGTGCCAATCCAAGGAGCAATGCTACCTACTAACCCCTTCCAATCGAAACTAGACATTTACTCCGTCCTCCTGTAGCCCTGCAACCTCGCACAATGCTGAAACGCGATTCCCCCACCCCGCCTCAAACTCCTTCTGACTTGGGTCAATGGCGATAATGTGACGATAAAACTGGATCCGATTTACGATCAGGTCCGCACACAGCTCTTTAGTAGCCACCGGCGTCTGTGTCTCCCTGGCGATCTGCTGCATGGTCAAAGGGCCGATAATCCCGTCAACCTTGGTCGGTAAAGCCTCTTGAAGCATTTTGATTGCTTCCCCTGGGCCATGTTGGACTGCACAATCAAGCATGCACAGGTCGAGAGGCCAAGGCAGATCATCGCCCCTAATCGCGTTCCAGTATGAGTCCCTATACAGTTGTTCAGCATCGTTCTGGGATATGTCGAAAACATCCCCCCTCCTGACCCCGTTCTGAGCGCACCAGTTATCATAGGTTATCTGCGTGATTCCCATATTGGTGCGGCCTCCCCGATCATTCGGGTTGTCAACCTTGCCTCCTTCCCGAGCAAGCACAAAAGCAATGCACTTCTGAAAATCCTCTTTCATTTCCCACCCCTTAACTCGCGTCGAACCCAGCTTGTGATCTGGCAGAGCAGCCATATAATTGAAAGCAACGATGCAATAGGGGGCAGCATCCCCGTCAGTGCTGCAATCGTTGTCGTGAATGAGACAGCATCCATCCCATGTTTAATTAGTTCGTGTGGTTCCATACTCCCCCCTGTTTGAGCCTGCATCTCACTTCCCCCGGATCACCCGATAATTGTTAAAGACGATCCAGACGTAATAAGCGATTGGCGGCACAAGAAAGAGTTGGCCGAATTTCCGATATACAAACACGAAGAAAATGCAGCCCAACAACTTCACGACGTACAGACCCATGTAGCTGAACTTGTCAATAATCCCGGCCATCAGAGGGTTTGCCTCTTTCCCTTTACCTGAACTTATGGCTGTATAGGTCGTCCAAGCATCTGCGATCTGCAATAGGATGATTACGGCAAGTAAGATCATTTTTCATTCTCCAGTGTTAGAAGCCCTTAATTCCAGCAGCATGTAAAAGCGACTGCATTTCAGCAATCGTTGCCAACGCACCTTGCAGCGCTGCGGTCATGTTGGCACACCACGCTGGTGATGCGTATTCCATAGACTGATAGACGTTCTGAATACCGGTTTTTGTCCATGTCTGACCGTTTTCTAATGTTGTCGGCTGCGGAACGCCGCTTTGCAGGACTTTACCTTCTGCATCTTTTAGGTCGCCTATGTCCTCAGTTGCGTCCGGCTGTCCAACAACTGACCCTGGATCAATCTGAGCATAGTCAGTGGTCAGGAAGCCACAGAAGGGCGAACCATCGGATTTCCAAGTACCAACGAGAGGTTTTAAACCGTTTACAAAAGCAATCGCAGCAGCTGCTGTAATAGGGCCTGTAATGTTCTTAAGACGAGGGTCGGATGTCGTGTTGTAGGCGACCCCGGTTGTGCCTGACTGAGTTATTGAACCAATACCCGACCCATTATATCCAAAGCCAATATATAGCTCACCCGTAGGATCTCCTGACGCATGATTAATCATTGCTCGGCCATACGGGCCTTCAAGTTGTGCAGACTTAGTAGCGAGATAGCCCGATCCGGCTGATGTCAAACCAGATGCAATAAGTCCTGTTACATTGAGATTTCCTGCTCCTGGATCAAATGTGCCACCTAGGTTCAGTCCACCACTATTGGATAAGGTCATTGCCTGTGTGAAACTAATCGTAGTTCCGGCACCACCGCTTGGCGCTATGTTCCAAGCGTGTACTCCTGCTGCTTGGATATACTGTGTAGCGTAATCAGCAGACACATATTTCCACACACCGCTATTATGAAAAGCATTTGCATTTAAGTAGCAGTAGGAAGAATCAAAGGTAATTGAGCGACTTCCTTGCAGCTCGATATTCCCATTAGAATCCCAGGCACTAGGAGTTACAGCAAATCCTAAGTTGCCGTTGCCATCTAAAAAAGACCGCAAGCTACCATTGATAAATGTCTTCAAACCGAGGGAAGCGTAAATAGTGGGGGTTGCATCATAAGCACCACCGATAAGGGAAGAATAATTACCGATTGCTATAACGGTGTTTGCATTATTCTGGACGTAAAACCCTGCACCACCATTTGTGCCCGAACCGATGCCATTTAATACGACAGAGTGGCCAGCTACCGATGAACCGAAAGTGGCGTTTCCGCCTCCATCATCTAAAGTATTTAATGCTGTTTTTAGTCCACCGCTTAGTTCTGTCATTGATCCGACAAAGCTGATCAGACTAAAAATATTTGTGCCATCACAAAACAGAAGAGATGAACCGCCCTGAGGAATCGTGACCCCAGTTCCGCTGGTGCCAATAAACGTTAACGAGAATGCTCCCGTCGTTGCGTTCTCGATAATATAGAGTCGCGGCGTCATCGATGTCGTGACGTTGATATTGCCCGTCAAGACTCCTGTTAAATTTATGATTGATGCCTGGCCTTGGGTGGCTGTGAGAGCAACGTTTGTGTTTCCAGCAACAGACAATGATATATACCCTTGTCCGACGTCCGCAGCCCCGAGAGCAGCAATATTCTGCCTGGCATTAAGCTGTTGCGCTGTCGTCATAGCCTGCCCAGCTGTGTTCAACACTGCACTGGCTAGTGCAGTTGATGCCGATGCGAGCGTTGATTTCACTTGCTGAGCAAGCGCTGATGGCAAGAGCCCAATGGGTATGATCGCGTAAGATGCCCCGGACGCAGTTGTGCCAAGGAAGTTCGACGACAAGGTAAGTTGGGTGTTCGACTGGATGCTCTGTACTTGGTAAAGCGTGCTACCTATCAGCGTAATGTCACCTGCGTTCAGCGTCCCAGTGTCTACCCACAGCGTTCCAGTCCCGTAAACCGTGGGCGAGCCATTCGTGACACTGATAGTGCCTGTTGTGTACCAAGTCATTGTTATTCCCCTGATTCTACCAAGAAATGGCGTCTAGTTGAGCCTGAGTTGTTGCTTGCTGGATCTGCTCACGCAGTCGCTGCCCTTTTGTAAAAAAGGCCTGAAAGCGAGTCCACATAAGAGATGAGATTCTAACGATGTCTGGCGCATGAAGGATTACGGATGAGTTATCTGCAAGAGTCCACGCAACCGTTGAATCCGGTGATGCTTGTACAGCCTGGGCACACATCATCATTCTGTGCATAGACGGTTCGCCAGAGTCGAATATATGTCCTTCGTATTCAACTCCCGATGCGATCTCGACATCTCGGGCTTTCTTGACACGCGCCCACGCACTCAACCGCGCAGCATCAAGATCAAGCGCCCACGCCTTCACCGTAAAGTTAAAGACATGATTACTTGATGGCCGCTGGCCCATGTCAACGGCGACCCCATTGGCGATGTATTGCGTCTTAATGTCCGCTTTGATCGGCAACATGGTATGGGTCGTAAGGTCGTGGCTTGGGCATACAAAAGCACTCTCGCTGCACGCTGAGCCACTGTGCACGATACGCCCTGTTGAAATTTCATGAATTACATAATGAAACGTCATCGCTTGCCTGCCATCGCCGAAGACTGGGCGATTCCATTACAAGGTACAGCCGCACTTCCATTCCCTTGCGCTGCGATTTGTATAATATGCGTACCGTTGCCAACTTGGGCTGCTGAATTTATCGAAACGTTACCGAAGTAATTACCGGTCTCGAACGTTCCCTCGGAAATCAAAATGCCGTCGACATATATCGCCACGTTTATGTCTCTGGCTCCGCTAGTCGTGGTTTCAATGAATACAGACGCATTGACAAGCATCCAGATCAGTTCTGTAGCGCCTAGGCCGCTTATATCAACATTATAAGACAGTAGGTCACTCCAGTTCGGAGAGGCCTGTAGATAGGGAAATGCTGTCAGATTAAATGAGTTTCCCGCCCACACAGGCACAGTGACAGCGTTCCCACCGATACTTAATGTTCCGACAGCAGCATTCCCAATTTCGGCATTGCCGATGGCACCGCTTGCGATATATGTTGATGCGTTTGATGGGCTAATCTGGCCAAGTGCCGCAAAGGCCCCCAGACCCGATATGTTGCCGATACTAAGCGGGGTGCCTGCTCCGAGAATGATGTTTCCCGAATTGTCGCGAATAGTCAGGTTATTACTGTTGATGGACCTTGCTGCAATAGAGCCATCGACGACTAACGCGCCATTAAAGCCTAGCGTGTTTACGCCATTTACAGTTGCAACCTCCATCACTGGCACAGGCCCAGTTTGACCTGCCGGGATAGTGCCGTCAGGCATATACAACACAAGCTGGTCGGCACTTATCGCAAACTGGGTCCCCGCTGAACCGCCAGACACCAGTTGGAGGCCACCAACGTACTGCTTACCAGCCGAGTTCGTGTCGACTTTCACTGTCCAGCTTGCTAGAGCCTGGTTGGCGTTTGACAGTGCGGTGTTGGCCGTGGTCTGCACGCTAGCGCTCGATATGAGTGCTCCAGAAGAATTTTCTATGGCCGATTGGAGCGCAGATACATTCGTTGCTGTTGATGATATGGCCGTGGCATTCGTTGTTATCTGATTCTGCAGTGTCGCACTTGAGATCAGGTTGCCGCTCGAGTCTTTTATCGCTGACTGAATGGAAGTAATCTCAGATGCCAGGGTGCTGTCTGCACTGGCTCGGGTCGCTACCTCCAAGCTGATCGCCGAAGTATTGCTATTCACCGTTGCAGTGAGGGCTGTGATCTCGGACGCCAGCGCACTATCCGCATTGGCCCGGGTCGTGGATTCAGTGACGATCCCCGCTGCATTCGATGCCACCTGCGCAACCAGCGCCGATCGCGCCACCACCTCGGCCTGTAGCGAGGTCGCGGTGGACTGAATTGTGTCTTGAGCGATCGCAACGTCTGCCCCTAGATTCTGGACCGCCTGACCTTGCGTGAACTCATCAAGTGCTGATTGTAACGCCGATGCAGCAACCGCCCCTTCTTGACCCGCCACCGAAGCCAGACTTGTAATCTCTGCCGCCAGCGCACTATCAGCATTAGCACGGGTCGTGGATTCAGTGCTAATAGCAGCTGTATTGCTGTTAACCGTCGCGGTCAGACTTGTAATTTCCGACGCTAGAGTACTATCTGCACTGGCCCGGGTCGTTGCCTCCGTACTGATCGCAGCTGTATTGCTGTTCACTGTCGCGGTCAGAGCAGTAATATCAGATGCCAAAGCACTATCCGCATTCGCCCGGGTCGTGGATTCGGTAAGAATGCCTGCCGCATTCGCCGCCACCTGCGCGACCAGCGCCGATCGCGCCACAGCTTCAGCCTGTAACGCCGTCGCTGTAGACTGAATCGATGACTGGGCAAGCGCAAGGTTTACCCCAAGATTCTGGACTGTTTGCCCCTGCGTAAACTCGTCAAGCGCAGATTGCAATGCCGATGATGCTATTGCCCCTTCTTGCCCAGCTGCCGATGCCAGCCCCGCCGCCGCACCTACGACTGCATTATCCACATAGGTCTGAGTCGCCGTCAGGTTGATCTGATTAGACAACTGTGCGATCTGCGACTGAGCCGTAGACAGGGAGTTAGCTGTAGACGTCAACTGGGTGACGGTTGTCGCTAATGTTGCTGTATCGGCATTCACGGTCTGTTGAATCGTGTCAATCTGCGACTGAACATCCGTGGTGATATTCGCAGCTGCTAGGAGGCTGACCTTTCCCGTCGACGGATCTAGATACATCGTCTGATTGGTAAGCGCTTCCTGGTACTGAACTCGCTGGGTAATCGTGAATGCGTCTACCGTGTCCTGAAGGCTGGCGACAGCTACCTGAAGCGCACTACCTTGCAGTTGTGCCGGATTCTCACCTAACAGACTTATCGGTGTTGCTAATTCAGTGGCTAATTGCGGAAAAGAAATAGCTTGATTTAGCTGCGTCAAGAGCGCGCTTGGGTCAGCGCTCGGTGATGCAGCAATACCACTGTTTGATCCCGTCGGGAAGAACGCACTCTTGTTACCTGTTGTATCGACAACCCGCGCCCAGTAAAACCACCCCTGACCTGGCTGGAGTCCAGGATGAACCCATGTTGTGTTCGGATCAGGAATTGATGTTAGCTGAAAAGCAGTGCCGAGGTTGTCGACGGTATTACCCCAGATCTCTGTATATGCGCGATAGAGTTGGCCTGTGGCGAATGCCCAGCTGAGCGTAATCTCGAACATTCCCCCTACCGCAGTTAATGCCGTTAAAGGCAGAGGCTGGTTGCCAATAAGGGTATAACTGTATTGAGTAACAGCACTAATATCCTCTTCGTTCTGCTCAACGAGGTTAAAGGACGTGAACTTAAAGTAAATCGGTGTCCCAATTTGGGATTGAGGGAGTGCCTGGCTAATAAACACATTCGGCTGCATGATGATGAACTGCTCGCCGATGGCATGCGAAATTGCCTGTGTATTCTGTTGCCCTCTCTCAGTTAGCGTCAGCGTGTACTGATTCGGGGCCACCAGTGTTGCCGTTGTCCAGCAACAGAATTCCTGACCGATCATGCAAAGCGTTGCCAGATTTTGTGCATCCAGTGCAGTACCGGAGAGAATCTGCCCACCGTTGCCTGTTAGCGCAACAGTCACAGTCGCACCAGCTGCCGATGAGACAGCACTTGTTATCGTGCCATATCTTGCGCCGCCCGTAACTTGACCGACACGCTGATATGAACTGTTGTCGTACGATGCCCAGATGTTGCAGCCGCCCCAGTTAGCGTTCTGGCCCGTGACCGCAACGCCAACCTGGACGCCCGTGGTGGACTGATACGGTGGTGTCTGGAAAAATTCAGGAGCAACGACACTTCCTGGCGCTTCGTTATAGGCATTGGAATATCCTAGTCCTGCCTGCGACGGGTACTGAGCGACGTGATGTACCCCTGCCGGGTAATCCTCGGCCTGGATCGTGAATTCTCCATCATCACTTTCTTCGATCGATGTGATGCGTACCGGGTATTGATCAACGCCTGCGTCTGCGGCCGGCAACGTTACGATGTCTCCAGGCTCAAGCAGTACGAATTTCCACCCCACCGAGAACTCGTAGGTATTGCGAATGTAAAGCTCTCGCTGCAGTTTTATCTGCGCAATCGTCCGCGCCGTCAGTACATTGGTGACTGCCCGGTCGCTGAACGACAATTGCGGCATCGGGCGAGGCCCGTACATCGTCGCATAAGACTGGTCCGTGGCCATAACCTCTGATGCGTTGAAGTTATTAGCCATGTCGACATAAGACGCCTTGACTTGGTTATAGGCGTCAGTCATGGACTTGCGAGTCACTGTAACAGGGTCGCCGGTTCCCTTCTGAATGAGGTCATCATCGGTGATGTTGTAAATCGGCACAGCATTAGCCGTGTAGGTTACTCCATTACCTGTCACATTCGTGTCTGACAAAGGCACAACCTTCAACTGCTTGTCAGAGTAGAAGCAGTCTGAATTCGTATACTCCATGAGATTCTGAGCAATCGTTAACATCGACTGCTGAGTTGCATAGGCGGGAGATAAGAACAGATTACTAGCTACACAGTAGTCAGAGTATTGAGTCCAGTCGCCTAGCAGCGCAGAAGGGAAGCCGCAACCATGCACGCTGTTCGTCAGGAGGTCTACAAGTATGTCACGAGGGTTGGCGTCATAAATATATGACTGTTTTGACCACGCGCCCGAATTGGTTGGAAGATTGTTGAGGTTGTTCGATATGAGGCTGATGTAATAGCCTGAATTACCGACCCCATCCGAGTACGATACAACTTCGCCAGCGCTATACGAAATTGACGGGTTATATGTACCTGCTTGTAAACTGTTCGCAGCAAATCCTGCGGAATAAGGCAAGAGACCGACAACGTCAAAGTTGTAACTCGGGGGCGTAACGCTGCTCCCGAGATTCATGTTCGACGCAGCTAGGGTCGCAAGATTTGGGTAGGAGAGCGCCTGAGTCGGATGGTTCGTTGTCAGGTATGACCAGGGCGCTGCTCCATTAACCCCGTCTGCCGTGATGAAAATTGGTGGTGTATTGCCGACCGTTTCAAAGGCCTCGCCGTTGTAAGTACGATTCTGCCAGAGGCCGCAGAACGCTGTGACAGGCCCTTCACAAACTGCATAGATGAAGCTGGCTGAGTATGATTGCGAAGATGAACCGTTGGATCCACCTGATCCGCCACCGCCCCCTCCGGAGCTGCGTGCAGAAAAGTCGGCAGTCCAAATGACGTTACTGGATACACGGTTGCGCCCGTATACAATGGGGATGGGTACGCCATAGAGCGACGTGCTGATCTGTAGCCCCCAGGCCGTTGCATTCGCGCCAGCGATACCTGCTGGCTGCGGAGCGCCCAGAAGCGATCTTGCTCCACTCATGACTTCACCGCCCAGGGCCTTGGCATCCAGATAGAATCAAGGCGTCCGGCGAGATCAATATCGTTAGCGCTTGAGATAATGACTCCTCGCCCGAAAAAGCTGTGAATCACAAGAGGCCATGTTTTAACGATAGTGCCGTGCGATGCAGCACGCCCGAATCTGAATACGGCAATGTCTCCCTTTTGAGGCACGTCAGCCACGTTCTTTTTTACACAGAACTCCTTTACCCACTGCAGATATATTTCGTCATTACGGTGGAATGCCCAGTCATGAGAATAATGACCTACGTCAAGATCTGGCGGACACATGCCAGCTTCTGCAAAAACTGCAATCAATAACTGCCCACAGTCAACGCCAGCACCCTTAATTCGCGCCTGGTGATGATAAGGGGTTCCTATCCACCGCTCAGCAATCTCAATCACCTGATCCTGTGGCGTCATAAGACGGTCTCCGGCGCGGGCACATACGGAAAGCCACGGAAGTTCGTGAGATTATTAAACAGAGCGCCTGAACAAGTTGCCTGCGTCTTATCACAGCCAGGATACGCGTAGAATGTATCTCCTGCAGCTGGCGCGCTCATCTGCGGTTCAACCAGTGTGAACGTGTAATTCGATAACGAACCAGGCGCATACGTTTTGACAGTTGCCTGTACACCCGCTAGAGCGCCGGTGATAAATTTCACGGAGCCAAGATTGAATACTCCCGCCGTCTGCGCAACTGAACCTGACACTGATGCAGGGATTACACCGTTAGTGGCACCAGCAAGGACGGTATGAGGCCCCGTCTGATAATTTGCCTGCAGTAATTTACAGCCTGAGTCATAAAGCACATGCAAGCAATTCGCTTGATACAGGTTGCGCGGCATCTGAATGTTAAATATGTAAGTCGGCGCCATCACCTTCAGTTTTGCGGCTGTCCTCTGGATTTCAATGTCCCCGACGATGCCGTAGAAGAGGTTTGCCCCGCCAACTGCGGTGCCGTTCTGTGGGCCTGAGAAAAAAGCACGATCTACCTGCACCCATGCACCATCAAGAGCACCACGCACAATGGCCGTGATCCATGGTATGCCGTTAAGTGTATCGGAAGGTCTTGGTGCAATAGTTAAGTCAAGCTCAGCAACT